>ENA-ORXR01000268-ORXR01000268.1-marine-metagenome-genome-assembly--contig:-NODE-268-length-78683-cov-5.654772_pt1 | contig 78683 bp, 68 predicted proteins | sample MGYA00237866_ERZ511479 | MGnify/ENA metagenome assembly ERZ511479 | reverse complement strand
CGCCGCTCGCGAGGCTGGTGACATGGGATTCGATGTCCTCATCGCCTGCGCATTCAATTACGATGCCCACAGCGCCGAGTTCGAAAAGCTCGGAGCCTTACCCGTCCTGAAGGCCCGTATGAACGCCGACCTGCACATGGCCGAAGACCTCAAGAACACCGGCAAGGGCAACCTTTTTGTCATCTTTGGCGAACCAGACATCGACATTGAGGACTCCGACGACGGCCAGATCACCGTCCGCATCAACGGCGTCGACATCTTCAAGCCATCCTCCGGCGAAGTCGTCTCCAGCGACGCCAAGGACATCGCCTGTTGGTTTATCGATACCGACTACAACGAGGAATCCTTCTTCGTCCGCCACGCCTACTTCCTCGGCCAAAACGATCCCTACAAGTCCCTCAAGACCACTCTCAAAGCCGAAATCGACGAAGAAGCCTGGTCAAGCCTCAACCGCGACGTCTCCCGCCCGTTCCCCAAGCCTTCCACCGGGCGCATCGCCGTCAAGGTCATCAACCACCTAGGAGACGAGGTGATGAAGGTCTTTAGCGTATCCTAGCCCTTAGCGTTTATAGCGTTTATTTGTGGAACTACGCATATTTGCGTATATTGGGTAGTATGAACCTTCCATCCGCCAACCGCATCGATCCGTCCCTCTTTTCTGAGGGGGAACTGGAGAACCTTACAGCAGCGTTTGCTCAGCCGGGTCATGTTCGGTTCACCGATGATCTGGGAAATAAGACCGAAATTCCTGAGGAGTTGTTCCGTCATATCGCAAGAATTCTCCGTCTAATGGAGGAGGGGCGTCCTGTCTGTCTGATTCCTGAGGACGAAGAATTCACCACTCAAGCTGCGGCCAACTACCTAGGAATGTCTCGTCAACATCTCGTGAATTTGTTGGAATCTGGTGACATTCCCCATCGCAAGGTCGGAACCCATCGTCGCGTGAGTTTTCAAGATATCCGAGCCTATGAGGTCATTCGTGACAAGGAACGAGGTGAAGCTCTTGATCGAATGTTCAAGAAGATCAAGGACGCAGGGCTGGACGATGGGGAATTCGTTGGCACGACGCGCTGAAGATCGATGAAAGCCGACTTCAAGGTCTGTCTCGATGCCTGCGTGCTTGCCAATTTCAGGTTGGCAGACTTATTCCTTCGGCTCGCTGAAAAGCCCCGGCTTTATACTCCCGTGTGGTCTTCCGAGATCCTTGAGGAGATGGTTCGAACCCAAACCACGAAACTAGGGTGGCCTGAAGAAATTGCCGAGTCGATGCGGTCTGAGATGGGAAAGTCCTTCCCACAAGCACAGACGGACGATTACGAGCAGTATCTACCCGCACTCACAAACGACCCCAAGGATCGCCACGTTCTCGCCGCTACCATCCGAGCGGGAAGCTCGTTGATCGTCACTTTCAATCTGAAAGATTTTTCGCCAGAGGCATTGGAGCCTTGGAGTATTGAAGCAAAGTCCCCCGACGACTACCTCCTTACCCTCTACGATCATGCTCCCTCGCAATTTTCGTCTCGTATTGGGGCGGCCAGTGTTCGTCATCAAGAAGATCCACTGGTGACCGTGGGCAAACTCGCCGTGCCGTGCCCCAATCTGACATCCAAGCTCATTGACGACTTGGATCTAGCCTGACCCCCGAACATTTCATGACTGGTGTTATCGTATCTACGACCTTCCACGACAGCCTAGCGAAGCTTCAGAAGAGCGAGAAGCTCGCTGCGATGGATGCTGTTTTTAAGCTAATGGCAGACCCGGCTAACCCGGGACTGAACTTTGAGAGGCTCAAGGCGGCGAAAGACAAACGGTTTCGCTCGATCCGTGCGTCTCAGGACATCCGGATCATCCTCCACCAGAAAGACCCGACCATCGTCGTCCTTTACGTCGATCACCATGACAAGGCGTATACCTGGGCAGAGAATCGAAAACTGGAGATCCACCCAACCACACGAGTTCCACAAATCGTCGAGATCAGGGAAAAGGTCGTCGAAATCGAGATTCCCACCTATGTCGAGAAGGTGGTTGAGGCGCCGAACCCCGCCCAAGTCCCAGAGACCCAAATACCCTTCTTCGCTGATATCGAAGAGAACGACCTCCTGAAATACGGAGTCCCCCCGGAGTGGATTCCGGATGTCCGCACGGCTACTGACAGTAATCTCCTAGATCTCTGTGACCGGCTTCCAGAAGAAGCTGCGGAAGCCCTGCTCCAACTAGCAACTGGCGAGATCCCAGAAACCGCTCCAGCGATCAAGGGCGAAGTCGGCTTTGACCACCCCGATGCGAAACGAAGGTTCCATCTCTTCACAGACGAGGAAGAACTGGCTCTCGCTCTGGAGTTCCCGTGGGAGAAGTGGACGATTTTCTTGCATCCTTCCCAGAGGAAGTTCGTTGATCAGGTCTACTCCGGTCCGGCTCGTGTGGCGGGATCCGCTGGGACAGGAAAGACCGTGGTCGCACTGCACCGTGCCGTGACTCTGGCCAAGAGGAACACGGGGGCGCAGGTCTTACTCACCACCTTCACCCGTGCCCTGGCCGACCTCCTCCAGATTAAGCTCCACCGGCTTGCCGGGGAGTCGGGGGAGGTCTCAGGAAGGATCAACGTCCGGGCTCTCCCTGATATTGCCGCCGATCTCTTCAGCAACGAACATGGGAAATTCGTTCATGCAGACGCCGGGGAAGTGCGGAAGCTCATCGGAGAGGTTATCGAAGAAGTTGGTTCTGATCTCAAGCCTGTCTTTGTTTGGTCGGAATGGAGATTTGTCATTGATGCTTGGCAGGTGGACTCACTTGAGGCCTATCAGAACGTCCCCAGAATCGGCCGAAAAACTCGATTGGGAGCAAAGCAAAGAGAAAAGGTCTGGGAGGTCGCATCGCGTGTCAGAAAACGATTACAGGACTCAGGGCGCACGACATGGGACAACGCCTATACCAGTGTCATGGATGCCCTCAAAGTATCTGGAGAGCGCCCTTACGACTGTATCATCGTGGATGAGGCGCAAGACCTCTCGGTCTCTCAGCTTCGTATGCTAGCGGTCATGGGCGATAGCTCCGAAGAGGCTCTATTCTTCGCAGGAGACGGTGGGCAGCGTATCTTCCAGCAAGCGTTCTCGTGGAAAGCCTTGGGAGTGGATGTCCGTGGGCGATCCAACCGGCTTCGAGTCAACTACCGAACCTCCCACCAGATTCGTTCGAAGGCGGATATTCTCCTGCCCGATGAGGTCTCCGATGTGGATGGTAACATCGAAGAGCGGAAGGGGACGGTATCGGTGTTCAACGGCACTCCGCCTGTCATGGTGACCTACACTGATCAGAACGCTGAGATCGAGGGGACTGCGAAAGTGGTTCTGGAGATGCTAGACAACGACTTCGCACCAGAGGAAATCGGACTCTTCGTTCGCAGTGAAGCCCAGATGCCTAGAGCCCGCGCCGCCCTCAAAGCGGCCGGAGTCGAGTGGGCTGAACTTGAGCGCACCAGCCTTGCATCTGCTGGGAAAGTTGCAGTCGCGACGATGCACCTTGCCAAGGGCTTGGAGTTCCGTGGCGTCATTGCCATGGCATGCGACGACGATGTGATCCCCCTAGAGCAGCGGATTCACCAAGCCGCTGATGAAAGTGAACTGGAGGATGTCTTCGAAACCGAACGCCACCTTCTGTATGTGGCAGCTACTCGTGCTAGAGAACACCTCATTATCAGCGGTATCGACCCTGTTTCGGAGTTCGTTGATGATATGGCGTAGATATCACGGGCTGAAAAATTTGCCGCTTGTTTGCCATTTCTAATATTTGTGAATTCCCCCAAAAAAGCACAAAAAAGCCCTGAGTCGAATGAACGACTCAGGGCTTAGAAAGAGTTGCGGGGGAAGGATTTGAACCTACGACCTCCAGGTTATGAGCCTGACGAGCTACCGGACTGCTCTACCCCGCGATTTGGTTTTGAATAGTGCTGCCGATCCCTGCTTTGTGCAACCGCTATTTCACGATTGGAGGCGATTCCTTGTGCCAATCTGTGGACTGCTCATAGGCGTGGGCGGTGCGGAGCAGTGTTGCCTCATCCAAGCCCTTGGCTTGCAGTTGAAGACCAATGGGTAAGCGGCTGCCACCGGCTTCGGAAAATCCGCACGGAACACTGATTCCGCAGATGCCAGCGAGGTTGGCAGAGAGGGTGAAAATGTCTGCCAAATACATCTGGAGAGGATCGTCCGTCTTCTCGCCGATTCCGAAAGCAGGGGTAGGGGTGACAGCGCTGGCAATCACATCGCACTGCTCGAAGGCGGCATCGAAATCGCGACGGATCAGTGTCCGGACTTTCTGGGCTTTCAGATAGTAGGCGTCGTAGTATCCGCTGCTCAGAACATAGGTGCCTAGAATGATTCGGCGCTTCACTTCATCGCCAAAACCTTCTGCGCGTGACTTCGCGTAGTTGTCGATCAGATCTTCTGCTGACTCGGTGCGGTGCCCGTAGCGGATGCTGTCGAAGCGGGCCAGATTGGACGAGGCTTCAGCGGTGGCGATGATGTAATAGGTCGCGACAGCGTGTTCGGTGTGTGGAAGCGAAACCTCAACGATCTCAGCGCCAAGTGACTCCAACTGACGGATCGCAGTCTCGACGCAGGAGCGTACATCGGCGTCCATTCCATCGACGAAGTACTCCTTGGGCATGCCAATTTTCAGCCCTTCGACTCCGCGGTCGATGCCATCGGTGAAGTCGGGCACATCGACGTTTAGGCTGGTTGAATCTTGGGGGTCGATTCCGGAAATGGCGTTGAGGAGCAGCCCAGCATCGCGGGTCGTTTTGGTCATTGGACCAATTTGGTCGAGCGATGATGCGAAGGCGACGAGACCATATCGAGAAACTCGTCCGTAGGTCGGCTTTAAACCTACACAGCCACAAAGCGCTGCCGGTTGGCGGATTGAGCCTCCGGTGTCGGATCCTAGAGCGGCGATGGCAGAGCGTCCGCCGACGACTGCTGCAGAACCACCACTCGATCCTCCGGGAATCCGATCCAAGTCCCACGGGTTTCTGGTCGGGTGCAGCGCCGAGTTCTCAGTCGACGAGCCCATCGCGAACTCGTCCATATTGGTGCGGCCGAGCGGAATGGCACCCGCAGCTTTGAGTCGGTCGATGACAGTGGCGTCGTAGGGAGAGGTGTATTTCCCCTCGAGCATTTTCGAGCTGCACGTGCAAGGCTCGCCCCGAACATTGATGACATCTTTAATGGCAATCGGAACTCCGCCCAGAGGCAGGCTCGTGTCAGCGGCATCGGCGGCTGCGAGGGCGGCTTCGGCATCGACTGAGGAGTAGCCTCGAACCTCCGAGTCCCGAGTTTCGATCGTTTTGAGAAGATCTTCGACCGCAGCGCGCGGGGTCAGATCGCCATCCCGAAATTGGGACTGCAGCTCAGTAATAGTGAGATCAGCGACGGACATGATATCTAGTCGAGGACTTTAGGAACAACGAATTGTCCGTTTGATTGACGGGGCGCGTTTGACAAGGCGTCCTCTTGGGACAGAGATTTGCCGTGCGGAACATCGGCGCGAATGACATTGGAAACCGCTTGGCCATGGGCTGTCGGTTCGATGCCATCTAAGTCGAGCGCTTCGAGCTTTCGGACATGCTCGAGAATGCCGCCAAGCTGTTTTTGATACCGAGCAGCCTCCTCATCGGTCAGGTCGAGCCGAGCGAGGTTAGCGACGTATTGGACATTGAGATCCTGATCTGCCATGGGCGGTTACCAAACGTCGTTCCAGCCGACAGGCAAGAGGGGAATCGTGGTTCTTGGCTCCGAAGTGCCTCAGTCGATACTGTCTACTAAGCGCTTTCGTTTGCCGGATTTGCGGCCCACAGAGTGATCTTGTGTTCGCGGCAAAGCGAGGCGATTTCGTCGTCGCCACCTAGCAAGAGGGTGCAGTTGGCTTCGACGACGATGAGGTCAATGCCGGCTGCTGCTGCGGTGTGAATGGTTTCTGGACCGACGACAGGAACATCAAACCGGAAGTCTTGATTGGGTTTAGAAACCTTGACCATGGTGGCGTTTCCGCGTCCGAGTTTTCCGCCTCTAGCGATGGCTTCGTTGGTTCCCTCAAAGGCTTCGACGGCGAGCACCGTGCCTGACTTGACGACCACCGTTTGCCCGATGTCGAGTCGACTGGTCTCCTTGGCGATTCCCATCCCGAAATCGACGTCGCCGCGTCGTTTGTCGGAAAGCTTTGGGCCAGCAACATGACCGGCTGCTGGGAGCAAGTCGTCGAGATAGGTGGTGGCCGACAGAAGTTGGATTCCGTCCTTCTCCAGCTCGCTCGCGATGCCGCCGAATAGTGACTCGGCATTGCGTTCTTTGAGCTTAGCGATCATGACCGCGGTGCGGACATCTGGTCGGAACTCGTAAAGATTTTTGGGCGCGATTTGGCCGACCATTACGGCGCGATCAATGCCTTCTTTTTTGAAGAACTTGATCATCTTATTGAGTTGGCCAACCCGGAACCAAGACAGGGAATCGACGAGATCTTCGAGGACAGGATCGGTCTCGTTGTGAAACGCTGCGGCGACAATCCGGTCGGCACCAGCGCGACGAGCGGCGCGGGCAAATGTCGCCGGATAGATTCCGTTTCCGGAGATCATGCCCACTGGTGGTTCTTGAGAGTCTGGCATCAACAATCGTGTTGCATGAGCGCCGGTTTAGTGGCGTTTGATCTTGATGTTGCGCACAGAAAACGGCTGCCCGTGGTCTTGGATCGCGATCATTCCTTTGGCAGCTAGCTTTTTGCCGGCTGGCTTTTTGGCGGCAAGATTTAGCTGTTTTTGAACGACTTTGCCATTGATTTTGACCGTCAGTTTTCCTTCCTTCAAGGTCACGATCATGCGGTTCCATTCACCGGGCTTGAGCGATGCATTCTTTGTAGGGCCAGCGGTTTTGATTACACCGCCGAGATCGTGAGGGCCGAGCTTTTCTTTGCCGAAGCAGTCGAGAATCTGGACTTCAAATCCATGGGTAGTCGGATCAGATTCATCATAGATCCGGAAGTAGAGGCCAGAGTTTCCGCCCTTCGCGTGTTTGTATTCGAAATCGATCGTGAAGTCTTCATACTCCTCCGTCAGCCATAGATACGAGCCATAGCGCTTCCAGCCAGACTCACCGTCACGCGGTTCAAGAAGCAAGGATCCGTCGTCCTGAATCTTCCAGTTTCCTTCAGTCTTCAGTTTCGAGAGGTCTTTGCCGTCGTAGATGGTTGTGAAGCTTTTCTTGGGTTCTTCAGCGAGGCTCGAAGACGTCGCGGCTAGAAGTATTAGGCTGGCGGCAACAAGAGGGATAGCTTTCATGAAGAGATTAGGCTTTGTCGTTCTGGGCGGTTTTCCCGGGAATGATTCGGGCGGTCGAAAGGTCGGTATGTTTGAATTGCAGTTCGACCGTAGTTCCGATTTTGATTTCTAGATCATCGCAGTCTTTCGACTCGACGAAGCCGCGGACGACTTTGCCGATCGGCGTGCGAATTTGGTAGCAGCGCGGGCCGAGTTCAGCGAGCACTTCACCGGTCGTCCAGATATAGTCAGGCTTTCTTGCCATCGGTTGCTTCCTCCTCTTCGGTGTCGGGTTCTGGAGCTTCGGGTGCACCTAAAAAGTGTCTCGCATGAAGGTAGTCGACGAGTTGGGCCAAGACCCTGTCACGGGTCGGCATCGGCTGCTCATCAGGAAGCCCTCGGCCTTCGCGCTCTGCATGGGCTCGTTTCGTTTGTTCAATCCGGTATGGCAGTTCAGGTTTGGTTCCAGCGACGAGAGCGGCTTCGCTGAATCGTGGTCGCGGGTTTGTGTGAATGGAGTTCCAAACGGCGTTTTCGGATTTTGAGTCGGCGACTTCGGCGAGGGCTTTGCGCTTGTTGTCGAGATCGGAAGCGAGACGAAGTTTCGGCGATACTCCAGTCCCGAAGGGACGAGATCCGCCATCGAGAATGACCTCGGCCTCGGCGTATTCTAGCTGGATTCCCTCGGCAACGGACACTCGTCCGAATCGAACTGTCCGGCCTGAAGTGGTTGCTCCAGCGATCAAGATTTTTGGCCGGTGCTCGGAAACATAGGCGGCGACAGTTTCGGCGGCGGGTGAGGTGTCCTGGTCAACGAGGAAGACCAATTCCAGATCATCGGGGATGGTGACAACTGGGTCTTTGGCCTGAAACACAGTGCCGCGATCTCCTCCAGGCTTTTTGATCTGAAACATCAGTTCACCCGCTGGAACGAGATCTTCAAGGAACCGAGCTGCGGCGACGAAATCGTCAGAACCGTCATCGGCGCGCAGGTCGATGATCAGGAATTTCGGCTGATGGCGTTCGTCCGCGAAGGTTGCCAGAGCATCACCGATCCCCATCAAGTCGTCGTCTTCTCCGAGATGAAACGTCGAACGAAAATACGCGATCTGGTTGTCTCTGAATCGCTCAATGATGGGCGCTACGAGAATTGATACCGTTGGATCGGATTCCTTGTCAGTGCTTCGAACGAGCCGAGCACCAACTCCGATCCGGTCGAGCATTCCGCTGAGAGCACTGCGATTCAGTTCATCGTGATCCAGCTCTTCTTTCCGGATGAAGTCTCTCTGGAGAACCCGATACGCTTCCTGCATGGCATCCTGATTGAGGTCGTCGATCGACGGGGAATCGGAAACAAGATCAGAAGCCGGAGCCGGGCTAGCGGGCGTTTCGGTCTCGGCCGTGTCGTCGGCCGCTGCTCCGGAAACCGTCGCGGCGAGCACGAGAACGATGGCGAGTCCTCGACGGGAAGGCTTGGGGGACTGAAATTTAAAGTTGGCGAAAGGACTCTCCATGATTCATTGCAGCTATATCGCGGCCATTGCCTGCTTGCCAGACGAATCCGTCGGCGAGGGCTTTGTTCAGATGGTTCTGGGCTCGGACGATTGCGGTTTCAAGGTCGTCGCCATGAGCGAGTCGGGCGGCGATTCCTGCCGACAGCACACAGCCGGTTCCGTGGCCGATAGCTGGGTGCGCCAGTTCGATCCGAGCTTGGGAAAAACTGACCGTCGAGTCGCCTGGGCGGGCTAGGTGGTCTTCGCACACGGATCGGCCAGCGGTCTCGGAGTTCTCAATGTGGCCACCTTTGAGTAGCACGGCGACCTTGAAGAGATCTGCGAGTAGGGCAGCGGCGCTCGAGGCCCCGGAGGAGTCGGAAATTTGGTCGCCGTCCGACCAGCCGCCGAACCGTCTGAGTAGGAGCTCGGCCTCGTCTCGGTTGGGAGTCAGTAGTGCGGCCAACGGAATGAGGTCGTCATGGAATGCGCCCAACAGATCGCCAACGGCGAGAACAGTGCCTGTCGATGCGACCGCTACGGGGTCAATGACGAGGGGAAGTCCAGGTCGATGCTTTCGAATCGAATCAGCGACGATTTTTACGTGTTCAGGGGAGGGGAGGAGCCCCGTCTTCATCGCGCCAATCGACGGATAGTCTTCAAGAAGAACATCGAGTTGGTCGCGGAACCGCTCAGGCGACACCGGCTCGACCGAGACCACCCGCTTGGCGCTTTCGGCGACTACGGCCGAGATCGCGGTGAGCCCGTAGCAGCCATGAGCCAGAAAGGTTTTGAGATCCGCCTGAATGCCAGCGCCCGATGAGCAATCCGAACCCGCCGCGCTCAGCACGATGGGCGGGGCTTTTAGAGGAACTGGTTCTGGAGAAAGGCGAGCCACGCGGATGGAACTGTCGGTCATGGCTCCCGCTGTCGCACCCTTAAAAGTTATTCAAAGATGTGCTTTATCTCGGCATCGGTTTTCCGGTAGTCTCTTAGCGGGTGTCTGATGTGAAGTACAGCGAAGTGGCTGGATTGCGTGTGTCTGTTGACGACGTGATCTATATGCCGAGTTTGGATGCGCCGGATGAACGGCCTCATCCATTCGCTTATTTCATCACCGTTCATAACGATACCACGTCTTCAGTTACCATCCGCGCACGGAAGTGGGTGCTCGCCCAAGAATCGGGAGATCGGATTGTCGTCGAAGGTGAAGGAGTTGTCGGACAATTCCCACGGATCTCGCCAGCAGGCACATTTTCCTACAATAGCTACCATGTGGTCGGAGCCAACACCGTGGCACAAGGCGCGTTCTTTATCGAAACCAGTGACGGGGTTCTCGGTTACACGCCAATCCCCGAGTTCGATCTGGCGGTGCCGAAGTGGGTGTAGCCAGCCGCCGAATCGTTCGCTACCATGAATCGGCTAAGCGTCCAATCGGTCGCCAGATCTCTTTTACTTTTGGTTGGCGGTAGTTGAGAACTGTAGGAGGGAGTTCACGACCGATACCGCGCGTTCATCGGTCGTAAACGTCCTCCTACATTCCGGTGAGTGGAGGCGACCAAGTTGGGGGGTAACCTCAAGGATTCCTCGTCATTGGTCGACTGATCCGATAGGGTGACACCATGGATTTTGACCGAATGAATCGACGTGCTTTCGTGGCGGCTACCGCTGCCGCTGTCCCAAGTCTGGCGGTTTCGGCCAGAGCTGAATCTCAGAAGAAAGGCTGGGCTGGGGGATCCGCTGATCTGCATCGTGAAGCTGGAACCTGATAACTCAAACAGCCAAAGATAAAAATAAAGCGCCTCCCACCCACAGGCAGGAGACGCTTTTTGAAAAACGTATTTTCTTAGTAAGCAGCCTGACTAGGAGCTCATGAGGTCGATGGCATCGACAGCGCGGCTTGAGTAGCCCCACTCGTTGTCATACCAACCGACGACCTTGACAAAGTTGCCCTGAGCCATGGTGGTCAGGCCATCGAGAATGCAGGAGTGCGGGTTGCCAACGATGTCCATCAGGACGAGCGGCTCCTCGGAGTATTCGAAGACATCCCTCAGAGGACCGTCAGCAGCTGCCTTGAAGGCGGCGTTGATCTCTTCGACGGTCGTCTCCTTGTCCAAGATGCAAGAGAAGTCAGTCACCGAACCAGTTGGAGTTGGGACACGGAACGCACCACCGTGGAGCTTTCCATTGAGCTCTGGGATCACAAGACCGATCGCCTTAGCCGCTCCAGTGGAAGACGGGATGATATTCTCGGATGCGGTGCGTGCACGGCGGAGGTCGCTGTGCGGAGCATCGAGGATGTTCTGGTCGCCCGTGTAGGAGTGGATCGTGCTCATGAAGCCCTTCTGGATTCCGAAAGAGTCATGCAGGACTTTAGCCATTGGTGCCAAGCAGTTTGTCGTGCAAGAAGCGTTCGACACGATGTGGTGCTTAGAGGCGTCGTAGAGATCACTGTTAATACCGATGCACATCGTGAGGTCTGGATCACCAGCAGGAGCCGAGATCAAAACCTTCTTGGCGCCAGCTTCGAGGTGCTTGGAAGCGCCTTCCCGCTTCGTGAAGAAGCCTGTCGATTCCAGAACAATGTCGATCTTATGCTCGCCCCAAGGGAGAGCTGCGGGATCGCGTTCTGCAGTGCAGAGGATCTTGTGTCCGTCAACGGTGATCGACTCGTCGTCGTGGCTGACTTCGCTGACGAGAGGGCCAGCGGTGGAGTCCCACTTCAGCAAATGAGCGAGCGTTTTGTTGTCGGTGAGGTCGTTGATTGCGACGACCTGCTTGCGCTGTTCGGTGGACATTGCGCGAAGCACGTTACGTCCGATCCGACCAAATCCGTTAATTGCGACTTTTGCCATAATATTGAGTGAAAAGTTGGGTTCTTTTTTCTCGTCGCTTCATGAGTGGAGCGACGACGCGCTACCTTGCCAAGTGGGGAAAGGGAATCAAACGAGATTTTTTAATAGGATTGCAAAACAATTGATACAGAAGAGACAGATCTAGTGTCCCGAACGATTAATCCGTTGAAAAAATTGAGGGGAAAGTTGTCATGGAATCAGGTTCGCTCCGCTCACGTTGGAACATGATCACGGCTCTTTTTCCCACACCTGCGTTACTCGTCGGTCACGAAGCTAGGGAAGGTCTGATTCATTGGCCAATCTGCCAATGCTGTCCAGATTTCGCTTAGCACGACGAGAGGTGATTGGAGCGCAGCGACAAAGCCCGCCGGAGGCAGCTCAAAGCGCGGAGCAAAGCGACGGCAACGTGGATAAACATCCACAACCAACGAGCAACAAAGTTAGGGGTAGTCTGAGATGTAACCCAAAGGGTTCAATTTTCATCCAGCCCACAGTCGGATCCTTCCACATAAGGAGGTGTGATCCCTGGACAAGGAGCGCTGCCAGACCTGACTTCAATTCCCATCTTTGTGGCAGGTGGCGTGATTGATCAGACTTTCCTAGGTTAGAGCCTGTGGTTTCTGATTCTGATCACTTCGTCTTTACCCGATGATAGGATCGGATATTTTCTCTTTGCAACATCGCCCTCTCCCATTAAGGAAAAGGGTTCGTGAATAGGGCGGCTAAGCTCGCCCCGAAACTGACTCCATTATAGCACTTCCCGTCATGGCAAAGATCTACAACGATATCGTCGAAACCATCGGTAACACTCCATTGGTCAAATTGAATCGAGTCACCGACGGAGTCGATGCGACGATTCTGCTTAAGTGCGAGTTCTTCAATCCACTTGGCAGCGTCAAAGATCGGATCGGAATGGCGATGATCGAGGCTGCTGAGAAGGCGGGCGATTTGAAGAAGAACAGCGTCATTGTAGAGCCGACTTCTGGCAACACCGGGATCGCCTTGGCGTTCGTTGCCGCAGCAAAAGGCTATCGCTGCATCCTGACCATGCCCGAGACCATGAGCCTTGAGCGTCGAACTCTACTCGCAATGCTCGGTGCTGAACTCGTTCTTACGGAAGGCCCGAAAGGCATGAAGGGAGCGATTCAAAAAGCGGAGGAGATTGTCGCCGAGACACCGAACGCGTTCATGCCCCAGCAATTCGAGAATCCTGCTAACCCAGAGGTTCATCGCAACACAACTGCTGAGGAAATTTGGGACGCTACAGACGGTGAAGTCGATATTCTAGTCTCTGCGGTAGGAACTGGTGGCACTGCTAGTGGAGTCGCTTCGGTCATCAAGCCGAAGAAGTCGAGCTTCCAAGCGATCGTCGTTGAGCCTCAGGATTCTCCAGTGATTTCCCAAACCATGGCCGGTGAAGATCTTACCCCAGGACCACACAAGATTCAGGGAACCGGTGCCGGATTCATTCCTGGAAACCTTCACCTCGAGAACATCGATGAGTGCGTCAAAGTTTCGAATGACGACGCTTTCGCCATGGCCCGCCGCATTGCCGCAGAGGAAGGAATCTTGGTAGGAATTTCTACTGGTGCTAATGTCTGCGCCGCAATTGAGATCGCCAAACGCTCTGAGAATAAGGGCAAGATGATCGTCACCATCGCTTGCTCAACTGGTGAGCGTTATCTCTCTACTCCACTTGCCGACGAAGCTCGCGCTGCGGTCGGAGCCTAGGCTCCCAATCAACTAGTTTCGGACAATTAACCGATCCCCACATGGCTAAACGCTCTCATCCCAAGCCGAATTTCTCCAAGTCAGAAGGCGACGACTCCTCGTCATCTGGAACAGGGGGGCAGCACAGCACTGATTTCCAAAATGCAGTCGACGAGGACGGTGTCCCGTTGATCGTCGACACTCAGAGTGACCTGGAAAAGTCAGTTGAGCAGAACAAGATTCCGATCGTCGCTGCCCTTTGCCTGATCATGCTAGGTAGTGCTGGTTGGTTCATGTACAAAAATGGTCGCGACAAGAAGGCCTTAGAGTCGTCGACCGCTTATACGATCGCTAGTTCCGTAGACGAATATAATGAGGTCATTGATGACTTCGGTGGGTCGATTGCTGCTGGAAACGCATACTTAAGTAAGGCTCAGGCGATGATTGACGAAGGTCGCACTGATGAAGCTCATCAGGTGCTGTGGAAATTTATCGGTCAATATGAGGATCATCCACGCCATGCTCAAGCCTACCTCGCTTATGGCACGGTACAGGAACAGGCTGGAAAGCCCGACGGCGCGAACGCTGAATACGAGAATTTGATCAAGAAATACCCGCAGTCAGAACTCGCACCGTATGCTCGAATCCGTCAGGGAGACCTAAAGTGGGCGGCTGGTGATATCGACGGCGCTGCTGACATTTACAAGACGATCGCTGCCAACTATCCACGCACCGGTCAGACTTGGGTCCGGAAAATCGAGCAACGTTTTGATATGCTCGGGATCAAAGAGGAAGCTGACGGTGGCATCGTGATGCAGCCTGCCGTGGTTGAAGAGGTTGAGTAGGGCCGCGCTAGCCAAGGCATTGCTCGATGAAATTGAGCACGTCTGTGCGCCCAGCGCTTTTCTTTGACGATGTCACGAATGTTCGTGGCAATTCATCACAGAATTCTTCCATCGCCTCGAGAAATAAGGCGGTGTGTTTCTTCAGTTGGGTCGCTTTGACCTTATCTGCTTTCGTGAAAACAATCACGAAAGGCACGTTGTTTTCGACTAACCAAGCTGTGAACTCGAGATCGATTTTCTGGGGAGTGTGCCGAGAGTCGATCAATACGAAGGCGCAGGTCAGAGAATCCCTCTCTAGGAAATACCCAGCGATCAACTCTTCGAAGGCATCGCGCGCCTGCTTCGAGCTTTTCACGAATCCGTAACCGGGTAAGTCGACAAGCGACCAATGGTCGTTGACGACGAAAAAGTTGATCAACTGAGTTCGTCCCGGAGTCTTCGAGACCCGCGAAATTTCGCCCTTTCGGCACAGCATGTTGAGCAGCGAAGACTTGCCGACGTTCGACCGGCCAATGAACGCGAACTCTGGGACTTCCGATTCGGGACAACTGGCCACGGAGTCGGCGCTCGTGACAAATCTGGCGGCTTTGATCTGCATCGTTGGACGAATACCCCAGAAGCGCGATCGAGCCAGAGAATTTCAACACCCTGCTAATGTCCCAAATGCTTAATCCGTCTATTTTCCCCATACCTGCGTTACTCGTCGGTCACGAAGCCAGCTTCGCTTTGCTCTCGCCCCCGCTCGTCTCTTCGAGCTGCCCTTGGCAGGCTATGCCGCTCCACTCCATTCTTCTCGACCCGGTCGTCGCTCTCAACAACCGTGGCACGACCGTCTCGGTCGTCGCTCTCAAAGACCGTGGCACGACCGTCTCAGTCGTCGCTCTTTGGGGCTATAACCGGGGGCGGTCATGCCGCGGTTCAACGGCGCGGAGGTCTGGCAGCGCAGCTCGCTGAATGAAAATTGAGCCCTTCAGCCACCCGCCACAAAAGCTTGGAATCGAGGTAGGTAGCTCCGTCCTGAAGAAACTGCAATTATGAACAGTTGACTCGGACGAAGGGCTCTCCAATCTATCCGCGTGGATCAGGATTCACTTGTTGCCTATCTAGATGCCCGGTTGTGGGAATCTGTGTTCGATGCCGGGGTGTTATCTCAGGGGCAGAAGTTGGTCGGAGCTCGATTGATCGGTAGTGTCGATGCGGAATTGTTAGATACAGGTGATGCTGAAATCGTCGGGCGGGTTGCATCGAAAGACGGGGCCGACTTCACGGCGACGATCGCATTCTGGGAGGAAGATGGAAGCGTTCAAATCGACGCCGACTGTGATTGCGATGTGGGTGCGAATTGCCTTCATGCAGCCGGAACGCTTTCTTATGTTTGCAAGGCGACCGAGACTCGGCTTCAGGGTGCGCTCGGCGAGAATCCGCATGTCGAAAAGGTTGTCGGCGAGAAAGTCCTACAACTCGACGATAGCCCTTCGGCTGAGCCGCCAACTGAGACCGCAGAACTGTCCGAACCTCGGTCTGGAGATATTGTCGCTGAGTTGGATTCGAGAGCCTCGCCAACCTTCTTGTTCCGCCTTCAGCGCCGTCCAGAATCGGATGGGTTGTCGTGGCTGCCAGAGATTTATGGCGAGGCCTATGCTCTCTATTCAGGGGCGTCAAAGGTCGCGCTCGATCCAGCGGGGAACTTAGGAATGATCACCGCTAACGATCAGTCCTCGAACATTCGCCGAAATCGTGTCGCTGAAATGGGAGCTCTCCAAGCTCTCTACGCGCTCGACTTGAAGCCCGGTGCCGAGCAGCCGCCGAACTCGCTGCGCAAAGTCGAGCAACCGGCTCGCGACGGCACTCTGTGGCAGGTCGACACAAATGAATGGCCCGATCCTGATCTGTTCTGGCAGCGTTTCCGTCATGAAGCTGTCCCTGCGCTCGAACGTCGTGGATGGGAAGTTCGGTTCGCGCCAAATGTTGGGATGAAGCCGATGGTGTTTCATACCGAGACTTGGCGCGCGGAAATCGTCGACGAAGGAGCGGGTTGGTTTCACCTGAGCGCGGGTTTCGAAATCGATGGCGAGTCTTTCGAACTCCAGCCAATTCTCGCATCGCTGGTCGCCAACAATTTTCTCAGCGCCACCGAAGGAATGTCCTCGGGACAGGAGTTCATGATATTTCTTCCTGACGGGCGCGGATTGGCACTGCCGGTCGGACGTTTTCGGCGGATCCTCACGGTTCTTGGGCAGTTGATGGAATTTCCGTTCGCTGGAGGGCCGATCCGGATGAACAAGCTAGAAGCGGCCTTGCTCGCAGCGAGCTCTGAAGACGGAGAAGACGGTCTCGGTTCTGATTCTGATGGTGACTCTGGTTTAGGAATCGATCTGGCGTCGGACTGTCATGAAATTGAAGCACTCGCCGAACGAATCGGTAGCTTCGATAAGATTGAGCGAGTCCCGGTGCCGCCTGGGTTGGAAGCGACCCTGCGCGACTACCAGCTCGATGGCTATCACTGGATGCAATTCCTCGCGCGTTATGGCCTCAACGGGATTTTGGCTGACGACATGGGCCTTGGAAAAACCCTGCAAACTCTGACCCACATTTTGGCCGAAAATACATCGGGACGTTCCGGAGGTCTGCCTTCGCTCGTCATGGCGCCGACCTCAGTGGTGTTCGGTTGGCAGCGCGAAGCCGAGAAATTCGCGCCTGAATTGAAGGTGTTGGTTTTGCAGGGACCAGATCGTCATCGGCGCTTCGCAGAAATCCCGAATGCCGACATCGTGATGACTTCGTACGCGTTGTTAGCCCGAGACCTAGAGGCTTTCGCCAGTCACGAATTCCACCTGTTTGCGCTCGACGAAGCCCAGCACATTAAGAACCGCGGTGCTCAAGTGAGCGACGCTGTTCGCCAAGTTCGATCGACTCATCGACTGTGTTTGAGTGGAACTCCCGTCGAGAATTCTTTGGGGGATTTGTGGAGCTTGATGGACTTCTTGATGCCCGGTTTGCTCGGTAGCTCCGACCAGTTTGTCAGCACCTACCGCACCCCAATCGAAAAGAGCGGTGACCGCGAAAAGGCCGAAGCCCTAGCGCGCCGGGTCGGGCCTCTGATCCTTCGACGGACGAAACACGACGTCGCTAAAGAACTGCCGCCAAAGACTGAGATTCTTCACACCATCGAGATGCAGGGCAACCAAGCTGATCTCTACGAAACGGTGCGTTCGACGATGGACAAACAGGTTAGGCAAGCTCTGGCGATCCGCGGAACCGAAGCCCAGATCGTCTTCCTCGATGCCCTGCTGAAACTACGGCAAATCTGTTGTCATCCCTCCCTGCTCAAGTCCTTCGATCAAGGCGACGGGGCCGAGTATCCCGATCCCGACCAGCAAGGCCAACCTGTCTTGGCTTCACCCCCGAGGGCCGGCGGGGACGGAGCGAAGTTCGAGTTCTGCACAGATCTCCTCGCCACCCTACGTGCGGAGGGGCATCGAGTCCTCGTCTTCTCCCAGTTCACCTCGATGCTCGACATTCTGGAGGCGCATTTAGAAGAGGTTCGCAGCCCGTATCTGATGCTTACCGGAGCAACGAAAGACCGCCAAGATCTCGTTGAGCGCTGGCAAGGCGGTGAGGGGGAAGTGTTCCTGATCAGCCTAAAAGCTGGTGGAACCGGGCTGACCCTGACTGGCGCTGACACGGTGATTCACTATGATCCCTGGTGGAACCCAGCAGCAGAAAACCAAGCCACAGACCGGGCTTATCGGATCGGTCAAGATAAGCCGGTGTTCGTCCATAAACTGATCTGCCAAGGCACTGTCGAAGAACGAATCCAACAGATGCAGGCAAAGAAAGATGGTCTGGCCAACGACCTCCTCGGCGGCGCGATGCAGAAGCTCAGCCTTGATGCTGAGACAATGGCTGGGCTGCTGGAATAGGCCCTTGTGGGCTGGAAAGGGGCTATCGAAGCGGCCTCACTCGAAGCCAGCCGGTAATGCTGCGCCGAGGTTTGAGCGACGGTAAGACCTCGTGCCAGTGATCAGCCGAGAGAAATGCAACAAGAGTACCGAGTTTTGGTTCGATCAGCGCAAATTCCCCTTCTTGGTCGTTCTTGGTCACGCGGATTTTCAGCTCGCCGCCGTCGCCAGTTTCCCAAGCCTGGTTGAGATAGACAATGACTGAGATCACCCGATCGCTGCTGTTGTGATGGCAATCGAGATGGGGTTTGTAGGAGGCTCCTTCTGGATAGATGGCGAAGTGGCCTTCGAAATCGAACAGGCCCAGAAAGTGTCGAGCATTGATTGCCAAGCGGAGAGATTCGATCGAATCAAAATAGCGCTCTTGAGCTGCAGTCCGCCCGCCATCGGGTAGCCACGAGACATGGTCGCTGCGAATGTCTTCCCGGATTCTGAGATCGTCGTCTCGGCCAATCCCAGCCCTGCGAAATTCGCCGCTGTCCCAAGCAGCGGCGCTTTCGTCGGACAGAGCTTTCGCCGAAGCCTCATCGAGAAAGTGAGGCACTTCGATCCAGCCAACAGACCCAAGCGCATCGGCGATCGCCGATAGCTGCCCAGTCATCGGGAATCAGGCGCCGAGCAAGGGGCTAAGCGACTCTCCAGCGGAATGTGATTTGAAGAGTTTCGCATAAACCAGCGACTCCTACTCCACCTTTAGTCCCTTGGCGTCGAAAAGATGAAGCCTTTCTCTGAGCGCATCGGAGAGACGTTTGCGTCTGATGCTGGAGAATCGGTTCGAAGTCTGCTTGCTCGAAACTCACGAAATGCCGGTCTTTCGGCCTAAAGAATTCATCGTCAGCCGGATCGATGTAGGAGTAGGCCGAGAGATTAGCGAGCTTCTTTAGGCCCCCGATGGTATAGTAATCGATTCCTAGAGGCCCAGAAAAGTAGAACAATTCCACGAGTCCGAGTGCTTTCCGGCGAGCTCCAAGTGGCATCCACGAGGTGTAGAGAGGATCATCATGAGGAAGAAGCGTCAGACTGGTTTCAATTTCTTCAGCACCACCTTTTGGGCTGACGACCCTGTCTAATCCGCCATTGAGCGGTTGATATTTTTCGCGGCCGACGAGATAGGCGAGGGCTCTGGGGTCTCCGATGCTCCGCTCACTTCGTTCGGCAGGATCGCTCGTGCGAAGGAGGTAGGGTTCGTTCGATATGGCGGCGAAAGCGACGGGTAAACGATCATCGTCCGGCCATTCGAAATCGAGGCCGACGACAAATGTGCGATGATGATTATGCTGAGCAATTAGAGCGCCCACGGGTTGTCGACTTTGTTCATCAAGAATGATGTGGATCGCGCCATCAATATCGAGCTCGTGCCAAGCGTCTGGTGAACCGAGCAAGCCCGCAGCACGACTCTTAAAACCACCTGTGTCCGCTGGTAGACCACTGTAGGAAAATACGAGTCATCCCGCCTATTCGACTTCGAGTTTCATTCTCCGAGGCAGCTGCCCAGACGGGGTCGTCTTGCGGCATGCACCAGCTCGCCAGCATCGATGTGATTTTGAGTTGATGGGGATGCCTAACCCTCAAACAGAGATTAATCTGATCGAGACGTTCTCGGCGACCAAGGTGATCGGCCTCACGCTCAATCATCGTGCCGTGGCTCAGAAGCCCGACGCCGATCTAGACTATTCCAGAAGGGCCTCGAGATCGGCATCCTGAAGCCCGCCCATCATTGGCATTTCGTCGTCCAAGGAGGCGTCCAAGATGTCGCGTTTCCGTTTCTGGAGTCGCAAAATATTCTCCTCCACCGTTCCCCGAGTCACTAGCTTGTGAACGGTCACGGGCCGATCCTGACCGATCCGGTGGGCTCGGTCGGTGGCCTGGGCTTCGACTGCGGGATTCCACCAAGGATCGAAGTGAATGACCGTATCGGCGGCTGTCAGGTTCAGTCCGTAACCTCCGGCCTTTAGACTGATCAGGAAGACGGGAATCTCTGGGCTGGACTGGAAGCGTTTAACCTGTTCCGGGCGGTCTTGACTCGACCCATCGAGGTAGCAATACGGGACGTTTCCGGCTTCCAGTTCCTTACGTAGAATCCGTAGCATCTTAGCGAACTGACTGAATACCAGCACCCGATGACCGCCTTCGATAGCCTCAGACACCAAGTCGCGGAACGCTTGGACTTTCGCGGAGCTTTCGGCCTCAGGTGCATCCTCTTCGAGCCCGAGCAGCCGCAGGTCGCAGCAGGTTTGGCGCAGGCGAAGCAGGGTGGTGAGGATCGACATCCGAGCCGCATTGTCTCCGGAGGATTTCCGCAGGTCATCGGCATGACTGAGCCCTTCCTCAAGCAGGCGTTGGTAGGCCTCTTGCTGCCGTGGCAGTAGCTCGATTGGCACGATTCGCTCGATTTTTTGCGGTAGGTCTTTGGCGACTTCTTGTTTCCGCCGCCGCAGGACAAACGGGCTGATCCGGCGGCGAAGGCGGCCTGCGACGGCTCGGCGCTCCCCCGGATCGGTTCCGGTGAGCGGCTTCTCGTACTGCTCAGCGAACGCTTTTCGGTCGCCTAGATAGCCGGGGCGGACGAACGCCATGAGAGCCCAGAGGTCGGTTGGCCGGTTCTCGATCGGCGTTCCAGTCAGGGCCAGACGTCGCTGCGTCTGTAGGCCCCGAGCGGCCTTGGACGTTTTGGCGTCGGGGTTTCGAATGAGGCTGGCCTCATCGAGAACGACGGTGTCCCAAATCTGATTCTGGAGGGCTTCGTCGCGGCTAATCAGGCCATAGCTGGTGACCACGATATCGGGGGTGCTGATGGCCTTAGAATCGCGTTTTGGGCCGTGGTAGACCAGCACACTGAGATCTGGAACAAAGCGCAAGATCTCCTGTTCCCAGTTATGCAGAAGCGAGGTCGGGCAGACCACCAAGGTTGGTTCGGTTGTGGCTCCGGCTTGGCTCCGAACGAACTGAATCGCGGCCAAGGTTTGAACGGTTTTTCCCAGTCCCATCTCATCGGCCAGCACCGCTCCAGAACCAGCCGCGAGCCGACCACACAGCCACCGCACTCCTGTTGTCTGGTAGTCGCGAAGTATTGGTGCCAGATCCGGCAAGGCTACGCTCAGAGTCGCCTCATCAGGCTCTGGGAAGGCTTCTGGCAAGCTGGTCGCGCTGCCGCCCAATTCTTCGATGGTTTCACGCAGAAAGCCAAGCGAATCGATCGGAGCGCGGGCCGTCGAGACTCCATCGCCACTACCGGCCTCTTGCTCCATACCTACGGATTCGAGGCTGGTCTGCAACTCCTCGATCGCCGCGATGTCGACCAAGGCTTTTTTGCCTCCTGGAAGATCGAGCTTGGGGCTCCCCGTCCGGATCAGACGGGCGATGTCTGCCGCCGGAATCGGAGTCCCAGACCCATCAGCGACGTGCTGAATGGAGAAGCCGAACCAGCTTTCTGATTGGGATCCTCCCGACCAATCGGAGGTCTTAGAATCGGAGTCCGAAGTCGAGACGATCTGCGGAGAAACTAGACTAAATCGACTTAGTATTGTGTCTAGTCTGTCGCCGAGATTCACTTTCCATAGGCTTTTGAGCTTTCGGAGTCCCGAACTGCAAAATCGCAGAACATCGGCCTCGCCTTGAAGCTTAAACCCACCTTCACCATGTTTCGGGGCGAGCTCGAACCCATGGTTTTCGAGGATCTGAATGGCCGCCTTCTCACTAGCATTCCCTCGGGTCAGAAAGCGTCGTTTTGGCAGCGAGTTAGGGTCAGGGTTTTGGTCGGGCCGATCTTCGAAGGGAAAGGCCCCATCAGGGCTCGGCGCTCCGATTGCAATCTTGATCTCACCGGTCTGATAATGGGCACTCAGATGAGCTTCGATGTAGTTGAGCGAGCCCTCCAATGATAGGGTGATTTCAGGAACAGCTTCGGTAATCTGAATCGCATCGAGCGGCGATTCACCTTGGAAGTTGAAGACGTCGCGCAGAACGGCCAGATGAGCCATAATCCACCCGAGCCCTCGGGTTACAGATTTTCCGTCTACGATCAGTTCGCGGATGAGTTCGGGATCCGTCGAAATCACCGGCGCTGGTAGAAGACGGCGCACCTCGTGGTTGAGAATCCATTGTTCCCGTTCGTCACCCAGTTCGAAAACTTCTGTGTTGTCTCCCAGAGTAACCGAGATTGAAAAGGTGTCCTCGTCGACAGCCTCGACGGTGGCTGGCAGTCGGGCTGCGATCTCCCCAATCCCGAGGTCTTGAGCATCGGCCGTCTGAATCTCGGGCAGCCCAGCTGCAGCTCGGAGAAAGTCGGCGACCATGGAGGGTGGGGGACTGAGGTGAGCAGGGAGCTGATCGAGCCCGTTCTCTGATAGCCACGCTCCTAGCCTGCGATCAGACGACAGGCCTTCTCGATCTGCAGAACCAGGTTCACACCGGGCCGCGAGCCGTCCTTTGCGGAGCGCCGAGAGCCAGCTTTCGGAGAATACCACCCGCAGCGGAACTGCGGGGCCTTGGGGAGTGGCGGGCGATGTTTCACTGGTTGAGGTCGGGGAGCCATTTTCGCTGCCACTAGTAGACTGAGCCGCCTTGACTGAGCCGCTCTTCTTTCCAGTTCCACAGGCAATCTCCAGCCCTACGGCCATCGAATGCATACAGATGATCCCCATCCTGCGCGATTCGTAGCATTTACACAGGTTTTCGATGTCCGTGCGGCCGTTGAATACTAAGCCAGCGATCATCGATTTGCCGTTTGATCGAACCGAACCGCGAAGAATTTTCGTGCCATCGAAGTCAGCTTGTTCAACCGCACCCGAATTAAAGGCACGTCGTGCCTCTTTCATGACTTTCCAGCCACCGATTTCTAGAAGGTATTTTTCGGTAATTTGAAGGTCGGACATAAGCGTTTAGAGGGCAGGGTTCTTCGTTCAGGCACCCGTAATTGCCAACAAATATCCGAAAATTGATAAGAAATTGGGGGTTTTCTGATCTTTTTTGACTTTAGGCGTAACGATTGTCTATAGAAACGGTAGACTACATTTGAAGGCTTTCGCAGCCGATTGGTTGCAGAAAAAAATCTCCCACCCCCTGCTTCGGCGGGGATAGAGGCGGGGAGAACTAGACGTCCGAGGGTCAGGGGTGTCCCTCGGACGTCGCCTGCCTTCGTTTTCAAGGCGGCCATTCCATGAATTCTCTGAACCGTATGGGAGAGGAAAAGCGACAGGACATTGAGCAACGGTTCCGTCAGGCGCTGCCTTCCTTTCCACCGCATCGTTCAGATGTTAGGTTTTGTGATGAGTAGCAATGGCTGCCCAAAAGTAGTGATTTTCAGTGGTGCTGGGATTAGTACTGAAAGTGGGATCCGCACGTTTAGAGATGCCGATGGGATTTGGACGAAGCAATTCGACCTAGCTCGGGTCGCGACGATAGAAGCTTGGGAGGAGCGCCCCGAAGACCACTATTTTCCGGCTAGCTTGCGGGCGGCTTTGGCGGTCTTTTCGAAGGCTTTCATTCCTTCGTCTTGCGGGCGGCAGGGGACGGCGCGGTCGTCGATGTAGATTGCGGCGGCCGGTTTACCGATTCCCGAGTGAACGCTGTCCCACTCCATGCCGTGTTCGCTGAGCCAAGCACGGATCACTTCCTCTAGATGGTCGATGTCTTTCTGTTTCGACAGTCGGCTGAACCTAGCGGTCAAGATGATCAATTCGAAGTCTTCAGCAAGATCGCGGGTGAACTCGACAGCGCCATCGATCGGGTCGCCGATGATGTCGATTCCTTGCCAACTGATGTGCTGCGCTAGGACGCCATCGAGATCGATACAGGCTTTTGGGCGCGCGGTCGGCGTGAACCGAGTCTTTCTCCGGCTGGCGCTCACCTTGGGTTTTCGAGCTGTTTTCTTATCCGAAGTTTTCGCCTTCAAATCGGCTTCGCGTTTGGCGGCCGCTTTCTTCGATTCGGAGTCGGAAGACGCAGCAGGTGGAGGCGGTCCGGGGAGGTTGCCCAGCAGAGATTCGACGGCGCTGTTGCCAGTCAGCCACGGATCGTCGAGCCATCCGTCGCCGCTCCAAATCCGGTGGTAGTGCGGCCGGGAATGATGGAGCCCAGGTAGGCGCAGCCAAGACCCGAAACTGCCGGATTTTCCAGGACTCTTCGGGAATGTCTCAGGTTCTTCCGACAGTCCTAGCTTCTCCCAATCGGCGATGATCGTCTGGCCTAACTCGTAAACGTCAGTGGTCGGAGCGGGCTCTCGGAACAAGATGATCAGGTGGAACCCACCCATGCCGTTTGAGTCGCAGAGTAGGGGGTCGTAGCCGAGATCTTCAAGCTTGTCGAACCACGAGAGGGCACCGATGAAATTGGCCTGAGCGGTGATTTCAGCATCGGCTGCGTCCGGGTCATGGAGATCGATGTCGATGGCCAGCCAGCGACTCATGTTGTCGTCGCTTTTAGCGTGCAGTCCGATGATCTGCTGGACTCGGGGCAAGCTGGCAAAATGGCGGGCAAGCTTGTCCAGCGATACCATGTCCGTGCCTCGCTTGTGCTTCATCGGCAGCGTCATGACCCGCGACTTGCGGCCAAGGCGGCGCTGCTCGGACGGGCGCAGTGGGCTGTATTGGCCCCAAACATCCTTCCGATTCACTAAGTGATCCATCGCCCAATCAGCGAGTTCACGGGAACGCTTTTTCCACTCTTCGCCAATGACCTCGACACGACTTGCCATAGCTACTCAGAGTCGGGGGCGGCTTGGTCTTCCTTCCGAGCTTTTCGGTCGTTAAGAAACTGTCGGATGTCGATGCCTTCCGTTCCTGGAGGACGCCATCCGGGACTTCCAGGAGCTGTATCGTCGCCACCGGTTTCTTCGACAACCATGTCCCAGCGGTCGTTGCATCCGCGGCAGCGATAGGCAACAACGTCACCTTCTTCCCAACCGAATTCGGAGGGCTCGGTCATGCGGTGGGCAGTTTGACCGCAGTCGACGCAGGTGATGGTATCGGGAACGTCCAAGGAAGTTGGTCAGTGATCAGGTGTTAGCGCCGCTTCTTGCGACTGCCGCCGCGCTTGTTTTTGCCGCGACCTCCGCCGCTACGACCAGGACGCTTGGGGCCTTTGTCGGTGGCTGGTTTTTGGCACAGCCAGATCGTGTGGAGCGGGCCACGCTTGGCTTTGGCAATCCCTTTGACGACACGAGTGTCGACACGAAATCCGGTTTCCTCCAGAGCCCTACCAAAGCGTTTGTCGCCCTCGGCAGACCAGACTGCGAGCAGTCCGAGCGGATTGAGGGCTTCGTAGGCCGCAGCGATTCCTGCGTGGCCATAGAGTAGATCGTTGTTCTCACCCGTGAAAGCTGAGGGGCCATTGTCGACATCGAGGAGGATCGAATGATAGGGTTCATCCCACTGCCAGATCAGATCTTGAACAGGGGACGGAACGATTCGGACTCGGGGATCGGCGAGAATCGAATCTGACCCGTGGAGGTCTTTCATGTGCGTCCGATGCCACTCGATAATAGCGGGAGTGATCTCGGCTACGGTGATTTCGGCGTCTTGTTTCCCCAAGGTATCCAGAGCCGCCTTCAACGTGTAGCCAAGCCCCAGCCCGCCGATCAGAATTCTCGGTTTCCGGCAAGCCGCGAAGCGTTCGACTCCAAAACGACCCAGGTCTTCTTCGGAAGAGTGCGCACTGGTGCACATCAGCACTTCGCGTCCCGACTGAATCGTGAAGCTACCGTCGTGGCTGAGCAACTCCAAGGGATCTCCCTCGGGGGTCAACGTCTCATCAAGTTTAACTGTCGGCTTCATGCGTAGGGCTCGGAATCACGGACGACAACTCGGTCCCAAAGGTCCTTGCAAGTGTCGACGAAGCGATCGTGGTCGGTGTCGTTGGTCTGGTAGCGAATGTGGTCTTCCATGTTCGCGAATTCGAGGATGAGGGAGTAACTGAAACTGTTATCGGTCACTCCATCGCGGTGTTCGGTTGCGGCGGGTTTGCTGGCGTGGGCCTGAACGAGGTAGGGAATCTTTGTGATCAGAGTGAGTTCGGATTCGAACAGAGCGACCTGTTCCTCACTGAGGTCGGACTTGAGCCAGAAAAAGACAGTATGATACATCGTTCGATCCTTGTCCCATCAAGGCGTCGGGTCAATGCTCTGCGACCTCAAAGAACAAGGTAAACTCGTGGCGGTTGGATGCCAAATGGGTGTGGGCAAACAGCTTGAGCCCGCCCTGTTCGGCGACTCTGACGATCTTTTCGAACAGCCCAAGTGGGCGTTGAACGTTTTCGACCTTCGGCACTTTGAGCGTGAAAACGACCAACCCGGGTTTCTCTAGGCAGGGTGCGAGTCGAATGACGTGACGAATCGATTCTTCGGGAGGGCCGTTCAGATCGGACAAGATCGCGTGATAGGTCGAGGCGGGGTCGGGCTCAAAATCGGCGCAATCTGCGAGCACGAATCGGAGCCCGGTTCGTTTGGCGATCCGGGGATCGAGTGGGGCACGGTCGATCGCTGTGACGCGATGGTTGCGGCGCAGCAACTCCGAGGTCATGCCGCCTGGGCAGGCTCCGAGTTCGATCCAGTGAAGCCCTTCATTCAACTCTGGTCGGTGAAGCAGCAGGTAGTGAAGCGCTTCGGCAATTTTTCCACCAGCCCGGCTGATGGTATCGCTGGTGTTCTTTCCGACAAAGAAATCTCCGCCGGGATAGAAGCCATTGGCTTGCTGTGGAGATGCCATTCCGCAGTAAACTCCCTGCTTGCCGACTAAGCAGAACAGAGACGGTCGTTCGGGGAGCTGGTCTAAGACGGTGCCAGCTGTGGCGTCGGGAAACAACTGGCTGACCCGACCTCTGAGATTCGTCGCGAGGTGCTTATAGTAGTGGCCGGGCGATCCCGGATCGAGCCGACCGACGAACACTCCCTGTGGGCCGAGATCCTGAAACTTCTGTTGCAGCATCTGCGAGACCTTCTCGATAAAGCTGTCCATCTTTTGCGGGTTGCAGGGCCACGCGTGACCGACCGGCAGGCTCCACCGGACGAATTTTGACAAATCCGAGCCGCGAATTTTCTCGGAGGTCGACGTCTTGATCAGATAGAAGTCAGGGCCGAGCCGCTTCGAGGTTTGTGCACCGATCCCATCGAGAACATCGGGCGCGATGGGATCGAAGATCGGCGGAATCCTTACTAGCCAATCCTCGGCCGTCGCTGGTTCTGGTTCCATCATAGTTGCTACGGTCTTCTACACTGATGCTGACGCCGCAGCGAAGATCAGGAAATGGATGATCGCGCAGACGACGACTACCAAACTAACGAGCCACGGCAAAACATTCATCGCCGGATTTTTGGCGACTCTTTTCGCGAGTAGCCAATAGGCTGCGAGGATAGCGAGCGGCAGCAGAACTGCGAATATCGCGGGGTAAGCCAATGAGACAAAAAACCACTGGTCGAGTTTAGTGATTGTGGCTAGGACGCCGACGTTGAGAATAGGTGTTCCTATCAGAGAACCTAACGTTAGGATCGTGTAGTGCGTCATGTCTAAATCCGCGGCGGCACCGAGTCGCTGTGGGAACGGACGAAGTTGGCGGGATCGAGTTTCGTATCCTCATGGAAGCCGGTATCCAGAATATGGTCGACCGTCTCTCTGAATTCCGGAGCGTGGAGCCAGTCGTCCTTGGAGATATTCGGGATGCCAATGTCGGCGACGATCTTGGCTCCCTCCGGATTTGGATTGTCCATTAGGGTGTAGTGGGGCGACAGCACCACCACACGACTGGACAGAAAGACCGCCTCCTCAAGATCATGGGTCACAAAGAAGATGCTCGTTCCTTCCTTCGCTTGGATCTCCAGTAGCCACCGTTGAAGCTCTTCTCTGGTGCCCGGGTCGAGCGCGCCGAACGGTTCGTCCATGAGGAGAATGCTAGGGTTGGTAATCAGGGCTTGGGCGATTGCCACTCGCTGCTGTTGGCCGCCGGAGAGCTGATGGGGATACTTGTCGGCGTGTTCTGCTAAACCGATGGTTTCGAGGAAGTGCATCGCCTTGGCCTCGAAAATTTTCCGCTGTTTCCGATAGCTGGGGTAATTGATCCACTTCATCAGGAAGTTGACCTCATCGAGCTCCAGCCCGAAGGCGACGTTGTCCAAGACTCGCATGTTCGGGAACAGAGAGTAGCGCTGATAGACGATGCCACGATTTCGATCCGGGGCTTTGGGCTCCCGCCCAAACACGCGCACCCGCCCGGCTTTCGGGCGCTCACATCCTAGCACTAAGCGTAGAAACGTCGACTTTCCGCAGCCCGATGGCCCGACGACCGAGCAGAATTCGCCGGGGCGCATCCGGAATTCAATCTCGTTGAGGATCGTCCGATCACGGCGAACTCGCGTGTCGTAGTAGCGCTGAACGGCACGATCCGCTTCGACCACCCAAGCACTGGCACTGGTGCTGGCTGAAATGGGCTTTTCATCGGTGGTGGCAGAGGTGCTCATAAAGTTGGTTGGGGTAGCGTGTTATTTCACTTCAGCCCAGCCGTAGCGGCGCGTGATGGTGAGGCGAAGAATCGCGTCGATCGCTAAACCAATCACCATGATCCAAGCGACATAGATCAGAATCACGTTCATCCCGAGTTGGCGTTGGACAACGAAGATGCGGTAGCCGAGCCCGGCGTCTGCGGCGATGGCTTCTGAAGCGATCAGGAAAACCCAAGCCGGCCCGAGCGCCAACCGGATCGCATTGAGAAAGCTCGGCCAAATCTGAGGCAGAACGACTTTGAAAACCACCTCGAGAGTTGATGCACCGAGCGTGTAGGCTTTGGTGATGAGTTCCGTAGCGATGTCCTTCGCCCGCATCAGGATATCGAGAATCATCGTAGGTGCGATGCCCAGAGCAATGATCGTGATCTTCGCGGGCTCACCAATGCCTTGGAAAATGAAGATGATCGGTAGAATCGCTAGAGGCGGGATCTTGGCCAGCGCGGCGACGACAGGGTAGAGGAGTTTCTCGACCGGCGTGAAAACCCCCATCAGAAGACCGAGTGTCAGCGCGATGCCGACCCCGATCAGCATTCCCAAACCTAGTCGCCGCAGGCTGGCGAAGGTGTCTTTGAGGAAGTAGCGCTCCATAATCGGAACGCGGACGTTTTCACCAACGACGACCTCGCCTTTGATCTCTTCAGAGAAGGCGGAGTCGCCACTGATCCGATCGGCTAGGGATGCTGCGGTATCGCCTTCTGCGACGACGACATCTTCGTACGAGCCCACGCGTTGGCGCCAGACATCATCCCAACCCTTCGCGATTTGCGCCAGGTTGGGCATGAGTTTGTCCTTCGGGTTCTCGGCGTGCCGCCGCTGAGAGGCGACGGTGTAGAGAACCAAAATCAGGACAAATGGGAGCACTCCTAGGATGAAACCTAGTGCACTCGGAACGCGATCGCGGACACGAAACATCCTTACAAGGCGTTATTTGATCGCCTCGGCGTAGCTCGGATCGAAGCTGAGCAGGGCATCGCTACCCTGACCGAAGCCGATCTCGAAGTCTTTGTCGCTGATCAACTCGTGCTTGAAAGAGAAGTCACGAATCTTCGACATGGTCGCCTTGATCGGCTCTCCGTTGAACAACTCTGCGGCCTTCGCGGGATCGGTGAACAGGTTCGTTCCCCCAAGCATCTTCTCGAATTCTTCGACACTGGCTCCCGCTGCTTCGGCCATCGTGGCGATGGCGCTGGCACGAGTGTCGGGATTGCTGATCATCTCCATCGCGTCATACCAAGCGAGGGTCACCGCTTGAGCGGCTTTGGGATTCGAAGCCAGCACGTCGCCATTGAACACTAGCAAGTCGATGATCTCGCCAGGAATGTGAGTCGAATCGAACGGGACGACACCTTTCTGGGATTCCTTGGCCAAGAACAGGTGCGGGTTCCAAGTGGTCACGGCTTGAACCGAATCATCCGTGAGAAACGCCTTGCCAGCATCATCACCTGGGATGTTCTTAATCGTAACATCGGCTTCGGTCAGGCCATTGGTTTCCAGCGCTCGTGCGAGGACGTAGTGACTGACGGAGAATTGCTCAAGAAGGACTTCTTTACCCTTTAGGTCGGCGATGGTCATTCCTTCGCGAACCAAGACGCCGTCGCCTCCGTTGCTGATATCGTTTACTAGAACAGCGACCGTCTTGACCCCACTCGAGGCCGGTTGGAGTGCCTCCATCGAGGTCATCGCGCAGGCATCGACCTCCTTAGACGCAAACGCGGTAACCGAATCCATGTAGCCTTTGAATTCTTTCAATTCGATCTCGACTCCGAGTTCGTCGGCACGTTTCTTGAGAAAGCCTTCTTTCTCCATGAGTTTGAATGGCATCCAGCCAGTCCAGATTGACCAAGCGACAGTGACCTTTTCTTTTGAGCTGTCGGACGAACTTGTCTCAGTATCGGCGTCATCGCTTTTTCCCCCTCCGCAGCCTACGAGCCCTATCGCGGCGACTAAAACGGTGAATCGGTGAATGAATTGCTTCCTAGTGAATCTCATTGGTTTTACTGGTTGGTTGAACGAAACCCCACTCGTTCGCGAATGGATACATTGATCCTCATCGGAACAGTGAGCCTTGCCCACTATAAATGGGCAAGAGGTTTGTAGACCCATCTTCTGGATACCGTGGTGCTGATCTCAAGAATGAGATGGTTTGCTGAGCAGAATCGTGGATTGATCTGCTATTTAATTTGTGCTAACCATTCTTCGGTCGGCCATGGAACGGCTTCCTTCTAATGGCTATTAACCCGTAGGTCGTGGGTTCGAATCCCACCACGCCTCTTCGGAGACGTGTAGCTCAGTTGGTAGAGCAACGATTATAGGCGCTCCGCTTTCCGACCAACTTTCTCTCTTGTCGGTGGTTTTTGAGAACCACGAATCCTTCGTTTGGCGGTGAGCACTCTGGTCGAGCCCCGTCTCAGCAAGAGCCCACTGCCTTGGCTCGATGGCTTTCGCCGCCTAACACGATACAGATCTATCCAAGGGGAGCTCCGGATCGAAGACCGTGGCACGCCCGTCTCGGTCGTCGCCTTCTGGGGCTATGATTGGGGACGGCCATGCCGCAGTTTAACGGCGCGGGGGTCTGACAGCGCCTAGCTTTGTTGCTTAGCGCTAAGGCTAAATTCACACGGCAGTGGCAGGCTTGTTCACTCAAACTCCTGTTTGTATTAAAATCGTTTTAGATGTCTGATTAGAATTATTTTAGTTTAAACTAAAAATCTTATGAAAATTACATCTTTAGTTACTTTATTATCACTCACCTTCGTTGCGTCGGCTTTTTCCCAGGCATGGGTTAACAACTACTCTGGTTCCTCGACATCGATGACAACCACTGACGGTGGAGCTTTGCTGACTCTCACAGAGCCTACAACATTCTGGACTGCGGGAACTTCTACCTTTGCGGGTCTCGGTCTGACTACTGAGACTGGCAGCTTCCAAGAAATTGCCCTCGACGGATCAAACTCGGTTCTCACATTCACTCTTCAGGCAGGTTACGTCTTTAGCGAGTTCAAGATGGCCGATGGAGATGCTGGGGCGACAGCTTTTAACAGCACCCTCAGTTCTGGCACATGGTCGTTTCAGGAAAACCTCAGCGCTTCGACCATCACAAACGGTGGTAGCTCGATTTTTCACCAAGGCGCGAACAACAGTTCGTTCATCGCGGAGGCCAACGTAGCCGGTCTGAATTCGTTTTCGATCACGTTTGGCGACCAGACCGAAGACTCCCACATTGGCTTCGCCTATTCTGCATCACAAGTGCCCGAGCCTTCGAGTGCCCTCTTCTGCGGAATCGTAGCAGTTGCTGGTCTCATGCGTCGTCGTCGCAGCTAGCCCGAATCAGGCAAAAAATTGTGTAATGGGATGGGGCAGCTGCCTCATCCCATTTTTTCGGTGTAGATCGCCCGAAGTTCTCTTTTTAAACGGGGCCAGCTACTCCTTCGAGCAGGCTGTCGATCACGTTCTCAACTGTCAGGCCATCGGCTTCGGCGCGATAGTTGGTCAGGATGCGGTGACGTAAAACAGGCTTAGCGGCTGCCCGAATATCTTCTTCGGCCACATGAGCGCGACCTTGAAGAAGCGCCCGAGTCTTTCCTGCGAGAACGAGATTTTGTCCAGCTCGAAGACCGGCTCCCCAAGTTACGTATTCCCCAACCGCAGGAATCGCAGCAGCAGCTTCGGTTCCTGGTCGGCTGGCTGCAGCTAGGCGAACGGCGTAGCGGACAACAGCTTCGGCAATCGGCACCTGACGCACAACCTGCTGGAAAGCGAGAAGGTCAGCTGCTCCGAATACTGGCTGGACGTCGCTGCCGCCAACCGATGTGGTTTGATTAACCACCGCGACTTCGGAGTCTTCATCGAGATAGTCGACGAGCACACTGAACATGAATCGATCGAGTTGCGCTTCGGGCAATGGATAGGTGCCCTCCATTTCGATCGGATTCTGTGTCGCGAATACGTAAAACGGTGCGGGTAGGGGACGAGTTTCGCCGGCGGCAGTGACCTGTTTTTCTTGCATCGCTTCGAGCAAGGCTGCCTGAGTTTTCGGCGGTGTCCGGTTGATCTCATCGGCCAAAACCATGTTGGCGAAAATCGGGCCGGGGCGATAGATCAGTCGTCGCCCAGCTTCGGTTTCCTCAAGGATTTCGGTTCCGACGACATCCGATGGCATGAGATCGGGAGTGAACTGAATGCGTTGGAACGACACATCAAACACTCGCGACATGGTATGGACGAGGAGCGTTTTCGCTAGTCCTGGAGCACCAGTGAGGAGGCAGTGACCACCCGCTAGAACCGTGGTGAGAACCTGTTCGACCACTTCGTCCTGACCGATAATTACTTTGCGCAATTCCGCGTCGATTTGACCGCGGGCCTGTGCGAGGCGCTCGACGATTTCTTCTTGGTTGGTGAAGACACTGGCGGGGTCAGACATAGAAAATCGAGTTTTAAGACGCGGAGTGTTGGTGCTTGGAAGAACGTCGGATGCTATCGGGTCATCGCATAAAACACAACATTGATGCCCATAGGAAACGAACGTTTTTCAGAGAACTCTTTGAAATACCAAGCGTTGTCACCCTCGCGTTCCCATCCATCTCCGAGGTCAGTATTGAAAGCGATCAGCATACAGATCCGTCCCTTATCGTCCCGGATGGCGCGGTAGTGAACATCTTTGGATCCCGGTTTCCGATCCTCAAAAGTGATGTGGGGATTGGCGATTGCTAGCCCAGCAGCAGGAACCTGTGGTTTGTGATCGAGATCGAAGACGACATGAAAAATTTCATGCTCAAGCTCAAGCTCTTCATACTCGCGGTCTGGAAAAATGTGTTTAAGACCCCGTCGTTCGAAGACATCCCATTCGCGGTAACCCCAAAAGTCATCAACGAAGAGAAAGCCGCCGTTGAGCATCCATTCTCTAAGAATCCGAGCCTGATCGTCGGACAGAAGGATGTCGCCAGGTTCGACCATGTAGACGAAAGGCAAGTGCCGAAGCTGTTCGTGATCAATTTCGACGACGACCGGGTTGGGGTTGACGGCGAGGGAGGTCAATTGTTGAAGTCGAAACGAGAAATTGAGATCTGCGTCTGGGTAATCTGTCGCCCATTTTTCGACACCGAAGGCTCGTTGGGTGCTCGGATATCGCAGTCGAGCGAAAGTGAAGATATCCTCGGGCATGTCCGGTGACGGCTCCCAAGTCGGGAAGTCCATGGTCGTGGACGCCAAAGGGCGCGGGTCGAATCCCTGATCAGGAAGCGCTCCTGAAAACGATCGCCGTTGACCGAGCACCATCGTGGTCATCGTGACCGCTAGCATTGCCATCAGTAGCAGTGCCGCGATTCCTACAAACCGTCGCGAGACAGTGAGTCTGGGAAGTGCGTTCTTTGGCTCACGAGCGGACATTCGGAAGGAACCTGTCAGCTCTACCGCCCTTCGCGTCAAGCAGACCTCCCGGCCAAGCCTTTTTCAACTCCTCGGCGGTCATAAGTTTTCTCTCGCTCTGAAGCACAATCTTCGCTTCGATGGAAACCATCCCAATGAAAACCCAATCCATTTGGCACCTCCTGATCTTCGCCGCATTGATGTGGCTTGGTTCAACGGACTTACTTAATGCTCAGACCGTTCGGATTAACGAGTTCCTAGCGGATAACAGCAACTCGCTATACCTCGACGAAGACGGAGATCCGTCGGACTGGATCGAGTTGTTCAATCCCGACACCGTTGCTGTCAACTTAGCTGGCTGGCATCTCACAGATGATCAGGGTAATATGACGAGGTGGCAATTTCCTGCGGTCAGCATTCCGGCGGGGGGATACCTCATCGTCTTCGCTTCAGGAAAGGATCGAATCCCAACGACGGGAAATCTCCACACGAACTTTGGCCTTTCAGCTGGAGGTGAGTACGTCGCCCTTGTGCAGGCCGATGGCGTCACCATTCAGTCGGAGTTCGAAGTGGGCGGCACCGATTACCCGGCTCAGTATCCCTACCCATTCTGTCGCTACGAACTGGGCATCATCCTCTGACTTCGGAGGCTGTCCTGGTGGAGCCACCCCATACGGATGCATCGGCAACCCGCTCGACGATATTGATAACGACGGTCTGCCCAAACTCCTCGAATATGCCCTCGCTGGGAACGACGCCGATCCTTCAGATCACTCCTGTGATGTCGCCAGCCAAAGTTACAATGTCGGTGGCGCGCTGGATGACTACCGATCACTGACCTTCCTCCGTAACCTTCATGCGCAGAACGCAGTCATCATCGTGCCACAGATCTCAACCGACTTGAGTAATTGGACTTCGGGAACCTCGATTGTCTTGGTTTCAGAAACCGACAATGGAGACGGCACCGCTACGATGGTTTATCGCAGTGCTGTTCCGGCTAGCTCGGAAATCCGCGAATTTTTCCGCATCTCGTTTACTGAGCAGTAGCCAAAAGCCTCCCGTTCAAGAGATTTGGCGATCGTATACTATTGCCCAGGCCGACACCAATTCGGAAATTTTTCCTTTCAACATCCTAAGTCCTAACTTATATCAAAGTTCTTGGTTCGCGAAAGCGGACTGGGGGTTGATAAGGGGCAACCCGGCTGGATGGCTTACGCGAGTGACATTGGGGGAACTCGCATATCCCAGTCGGGCTGCCCCAATCCTTTTTCAAGGCCGGGGCTGTGCGAGTGGAACGGGCCACATCCGGAGAACTTAGATTATTTTCCGATCTTTTTTAAGGCGATCGAAAAACCTTTAAACTTCAGCTGTTTCCGTCGGCGCATCGATCCATCGATCGTGGGATCGAATGAGGTCAACTAAGCGATCAACGGCCTCAGCCTCGGGAATGTTGAACTCGACCGCTTCTTTGCCGACGTAGAGATTGATCTTGCCCGGAGCTCCTCCGACATAACCGAAATCGGCGTCTGCCATTTCGCCTGGGCCGTTCACGATGCAGCCCATCACCGCGATCCTGACGCCTTTCAAATGGCCGGTCGCGCTGCGAATTTTCTGAGTTGTCGACTGTAGGTTGAACAGAGTCCGGCCACAACTTGGGCAGGCGACATAATCGGTTTTGAAGATCCGAGAACCGGCGGCTTGAAGGATGTTGTAGGAGAGCCGGAGCGATTGGCCTGGAGCTTCTTCGCCCTGAACGATGATCGCGTCGCCGATCCCGTCGCAGAGCAGCGAGCCGATGTTGCTGGCTCCGAACAGGAGGGTCTGAACGAATTCTCTGTTGGGTTCTTCGGACGGGTGAAGGGTATCTTTGAGAACGATCGGATGCCGAGAATCGAGTTTCGCTGCCAGAAGACGGAACGCCGGGATGACAGGGAGGTCGATCCCATCTGCAACGGTTACGCAGACAGCATTCTCGGCGGCGTTGAGGGCATCGATTGCGAGATCTTCCCGCGGGTCGATCGCCTGAACGCCGGCCTCATCGATGGTCGACTCAGGCTTGAAATCACCCATGCGATCGATTTTGTGCGCGACGGCTTCCCATTTTTCTTTCGAAGTCAGGACGCGGATCGTCTGGTCGGCACCGAGGTCGAGTTCCTCAGTGAGAGCGATGCGCTCAGAGGGCCGACGCACGTAGTCGAATGGATCGTAGGAAAGGGCTGGGAGTTCGGCTTGTGAGAACTCAGCCACAGGAAGGCCAGCGTTGTAGGGAGCAACCAAGGCCTTGGCGATGGGAATCTCGTGGACAGCGTCTTCTGTCAGTGAAACCCGGACGGTGTCACCAATGCCATCAGCAAGCAGAGAACCGATGCCGATGGCTGACTTGATTCGTCCGTCTTCACCGTCTCCAGCTTCAGTGACGCCGAGGTGGACGGGGTAGTTCCAGTCGTCGCCTTCCTGGTCGAGTTTCGCGACCAGCAAACGATACGCTTCGATCATCACCTTCGGGTTCGAAGCCTTCATCGAGAAGACGAATTCGTGATAATTCTGATCACGAGCGATGCGAGCAAACTCAAGGGCACTTTCGACCATCCCTAACGGCGTGTCGCCGTAGCGGTTCATGATCCGGTCACTCAACGACCCGTGATTCGTACCGATACGCATCGCCACGCCATTGGTCTGGCACAGGTCGACAAGTGGCGAGAATTGCTCGCGGATTCGGTCGAGTTCGGCGGAGTATTCGGCGTCGGTATATTCCAAGACGGCGAACTTTTTCTTGTCCGCATAGTTGCCAGGATTGACTCGAACCTTGTCGACCCATTTGGCAGCTTCGAGAGCGGCATCGGGCTTAAAGTGAATATCAGCAACGAGGGGAACATCACATCCCGCGGCTCGAATGCCGTCGCGGATATGCTCCAGATTTTCGGCGTATTTTCGGGTCTGAGCTGTGATTCGGACGATCTCGCATCCGACTTCGGCAAGCCCCAGAGCTTCCTCGACGCAGGCGGCTGTGTCCCGCGTATCTGAGGTTAGCATCGACTGCACACGAATCGGGTGATCGCCGCCGATTCCGACTCCGGCAACCGAGACAGCCCGAGTAGGGCGTCGCGCATAGCGATACGGATCTGGGCAGTAGGAGAGCGAAGCAGCAGGCTCAGAAGGCATAGATTCGGAAGTCGGTGGTAGAAACGGGGAACCAGAGATGATGTCGCGTTGACTACTCTGCGGGAGGCGCGAATTTTGTCGGCTCCGGTTTGTCTCCTACAGCTCCCCCGATTTGTCGGATCGTATCGGCGCCATCGAACCATGTTACGTAGGCCATGAAGGAAATTAGCAGGATCGCGCAACCAGCCTGCAGATACTCCATGACGCGGCCGCTGACTGGACGCCTCCGGATCATTTCGGTGATCGCCAAGGTGATGTGGCCGCCATCGAGAACGGGTAGGGGAAGCATGTTCAGAATGGCTAGGTTGACGTTCAGGATCACACTAAACCAGAACACCATCCGCCAGCCGTCAGGCTCGCTTAGGAAGTTGTAGTAGGCCTTCGAAATCCCAACGGGACCGCTTAGCTGTTTCAAGCCGATATCCGACTTGGGAGATGCGACCGCACTGAGCGTCCGCCAAATCACTTTAACGCCAGTCAGAACCTGAGCGAGCGGGGTTGGTTTGGCGATTTCGTGGGTGTAGACGCCATCGGTATTCCAAGCGATTCCGAGCGCCAACGGAGCCTCTTCGGGCTGAATCGGCTGAGCCGGTGTGATGGTCATTGGTAGTAGTTGACCTGCACGCTCGACTTCGAATTTGATCGGTTGCCCAGTCTCTGTGAGAGCGGCGACGCTGAAGTGGCTGAATAGTTTTTCTCCGTTGGCCGATACCAGTAGGTCGCCTTCTTGAAGTCCAGCGAGAGCCGCTGGTGAATGCTCCAAGACCGATTGAACGATTGGGGGGACTTCCGGAGCAATGCCCACCATCCGCAGACCGGGACGTTTTGTCAGCGTTCCGTCATCGACATTGAACCCGCAGTCGGCGACCTGAATCTCATCGACTCCAGGGCGTCTGTAGGTGATTTCAATCGAATCTCCAATCGACATCGCGATGCGTTCTTTAACGCTGTCGATCATGCCGAAGAACTCTTTAACCTCGGTTCCATTGATCGCGACGATTTCATCACCAGGGCGCAAGCCAGCCGCTTCAGCTGGGTCACCGGCGACGACATGCCCGATGACCGTGCTTTTGATCACATCCTTCGGGTAGCCGATCGCCCAGACGATAGCGCCGAAAACGAACGCAAGCAGCATACTGAAAATCGGTCCGGCGATGGCCACGATGATCTTGTCGATCGGTGATGCCGGCGCTAGCTTTTCGGCTGCATTTTCGTTTCCGCCTTCGATCAGATCCATTGGAGCCATCTGGGGAAGGGCAACAAAACCACCCGCCGGAATACTACCGAGCCCATACTCGACACCGTTGAATTTTTTCTTCCAAATTGGTTTTCCGAACCAGACTTGGAATTTGGTGACCTTTAGCCCTCTCCATCTCGCTGCCAAAAAGTGGCCGAGCTCATGAACAATGATGATGACATTGAAGATGAGGATGACCTGAATGAGGATGAGAAGACCTTTGAGGAAGAGCCAGACGGTGTCCATTTCGTAACGCTTAGAGAGCACCGAATTAGCCGACGCTATAGCGGCCGCAATCTAAATCGATTCTAGGAAGATTTCCTGCCAAAAATGCACGGTTTGGCATCGAGTGGATCGTTCGATGAAATCACTGGTCATTTGGTGCGCTCGAAACGTCGCAACCAACTAGCCGTCAAATCCGTTCCGGGCCGCTAGACCTGGATGGTTCCCAACTTGATTCAATAGTCTCAATCCCAACACCAACTGCAGAAACTATGAACTTTGGAAACCACCCAGGTGATTCAGCCTAACCTGTTGTCGCAATGACATTGAGACTCTAACACAGCACACCAAATTTAGCAATAACAAAAGTATGGAAATTATGATTATTACTTAAGGTGCCGATAATTTGCTTGGAATTGCGAAAGTGAAACTCCCGTCCGCGACAGATTCTAGGCTGAATCGCGCGATGAGATGGGCTGGGTTCTTTTGCTTCGCTGGGGGGCAGCGAACAGCACAAAACTAGCCACCTTGGGCAGACCACCAAGAAGCCCCGTGCGACTCCGGCAGGCACGCGTAGCGGCTCAAGGCTCACCCCGACCTACGAACTTCGAGCCCTCAGCTCAGGCATGCACTCTACGTGACATTGTCGAGATCGATTCCGCGTTCCTTGGCCCGCTTCTCCCAAAGATCGCGGGCTTTTTCGCGCATATCGACTGACCTGTCACCCTCGTCGACAATTTCTAAGCCTAGCAGGGTCTCGACGACGTCTTCCAGAGAAACCAGTCCGACCACGGCCCCGAAACTATCACAAACAGCAGCGACGTGCTGATTGTCGTCAATCAACTGCTGGAACAGGGAGTAGATGGTTTTCTCCTCAGATATTGATAGGAGCTCACGCTGGAAGTCTTTTAGCGTCGCCTTTTCTTTACCCTGAGCCATTGCCAGAAGCAGGTCGTGCTTGAGAACGAAATGGTCGAGATCGTCGGATTTGTCGATCCATAATGGGATCCTCGAGAACGGCGAATTGCAGTGTTTTTCGACATACTCACCGACCGTCATATCTTGCTGACAGCGGAAGATTACCGTGCGCGGAGTCATGACGTCTTTTACTGGTGTCGACCGAAGATTGAACAAGTTCTGAATAATCGTGCCCTCATTGGCGTCGATATTGCCAGAGGCTGTTACGACATTGGCCATAGCAGCGTACTCTTCCCGGCTGATGGAATGGCTGTGGCCGCCTCCGATCATTCGAGTGATCCACTCGCAGGGGATTAAGATTGGTGTCAGTATGAGCGTCAGGATCCGAACAGAGCGGGTGGTGAACGGAGCGAGTTTGCGCCAAAACGTAGCGCCGATCGTTTTTGGGATAATCTCTGATCCCAGAAGGATGATGATCGTGAAGATCGCAGTGAAGATCCCGACCCAGAAGCTGTTAAAAATCTTTGCCGCATAGGCTCCGGCTTGAGAAGCACCGACTGTGTGGGCAATGGTGTTTAGCGTAAGAATACCCGCCAGCGGCCGGTCGATTGAGGCTTTAATACCTTCAAGTCGTCTGGCGTAGGCCTTTCCTTTGTCCTTTTCGGAGGCAACGAAGCCACCGGTTACGCTGAGCAGGACAGCTTCCCAGATAGAGCAGAGGAACGAGAATAGCAGCGCCACACAGACCCAAACGATGAGAAGCGTGATATTACGCGGAGACGGATCGAGCGGGCCAGTCGCAACAATCGGTCCGCCAGCTGCCAGAAGGGTAGGGAGGAAGGTCATCGGCTGCCAAGCAAACGCAGAAGCATGTGTTTCGCAAGGCCGATCCGGTCGGATATTCTCAACTGCCGACTTCGTTGGAATTCAGGATGTCCCGCAAGCTCTCTGCGATCGGTGTTTGGCTGCCGACATGCTCTAAGCCCAATGCCGCAAAACGCCGAGCTTGATCATGATTCCCACGGTAGGTGTGAATCCTAGCAATGGTTAGGCAGCCCCGTCCACGCGTGCAGTAGCCCGCGAGCCCCAGGCGGCAATTGTCGACCCGATTGGCTTGAAGCCTGCGGAAAGGCAAGTCCTCCAAGATCGCATCAACATCGCTGAAACTCTTTAGGAACGGTTCTCCGGCCTTCCGGAACGTTTTCACCATATCTAAGGCCTGACGCTCCGGGCGTGAGAATAGCGTTTGGTAGTCCCACCAGTGGTCGCCTCGCATGGATGGGTGGAGCATGTTTCTGAACTCGCAGTCGACTTCTAGAATGGTTTCTGGATCGACTGGTGTATCCTCTAATCCTGGAAGGAATACTGGATGGATCCCCAGATTAATTGTCGACCTTCCGCCACGCGAATGACCTTGGACAGTGACGCAATGCAGTATTTCTCCGATCTGCCGCCGAAAGTGCTTTCCAGATCCGGTAAACCCGAATTTGTGGAGCATCGGGTCGAGCGTCTCAGAGAGACGAGCGTTGAATCGAGTTCGTGCGAGAGATTCGTCCATTTCTATTCCAAAGGGGATAATTTCTATTCCAAAGGGGATAGTACGGGGCGTTAGAGTTGATATCCCAGAAATATCTCGTTCGGCAATGCAAAAAATTACGTCGATGATGAAAATGGACGATTTGGGACTTTAAATTCGTGCTTACCCTGTCCAAGATAAGCCTGCTGCCGATGAAACACTATCGCCCCCTACTAATTCCCGAGATCGGATTGCGTGTGGGTTCGCTCGAGATCCGCTCGCTGCGGATGAACCGCCATACCCCTGAAAATCAGGTTGGTAGTCATCGGCATGAAGAATTTGATCAGATCATCGTCTGTATTCAAGGCCGTTGCCAATTGCGAATCAACGACAAGAGCCGTGGTGGACGTCCTGGTGCGGTGCTGGTTGTTCCGAAAGGTGTGCGTCATGCCTTCATTCAGTCAGCGAGCGCCCCCTCTCTCTGTCTTGTGCTAGACGTCGTGATCGACCGCGACCCAGAAGAACTTTCGCTTCGCTCTGATTTAACTGCGCCTGAGCTTTCAGGGCTGAAAGCACGAATTTCGACGTTGTTCCGGCTCGCCAAGGTTGAGTCTCCGAATGTCCGCTTTGAGGTGGTCGGGGTGTTGGGTGATGTCCTTGATCCTGTGCTCAAAGCTATAGGTTATCTGCGTCGCGACTCTAGTCGTACGAGAACTGCAGCTCCTCAACCGATGGCCCGGATGCTTGACCGCCTCCTAGCCAAGCCGGGCTCTAACGACTTGGACATATCGGAGATCGCTCAGCGACTCGGCTATCAGCAAGATCACCTGAACCGGCGGCTGAAGTCGGAGACTGGTCTGACGATCGGACAGTATCGCTCGCGCCTCCGACTTCAGAAAGCTCAACAGTTTTTGCGCGGTGGACGTTCTGTTCAGGAATCAGCTGAACTAGCGGGCTTTCCCGACAAAAACTATTTCTCGAGATGGTTTCGCCAGCAGACTGGGATGACCGCGACCGCTTGGCGGCGTGAAAACGTTGCGACTCCGATGGCTGAGGCCACCGAGGTCGGTGTTTCAGCGACGGGACACTCTAGCCGACGAAACCGCCTAGTCGAACCCCAGTCGCAATCCACGGGGGATGACTTCGATGAGGTGGAGCTTCCAAGTCCTAGTGAGCGGCGGTCGACAGGGATGTTTAGGCGGTGAGTTAAAAATCGTCAAGCCGATGGCGACTGGCAGGTAGCGGCTTGGACAATGCTCTAAGTTGTTGGCTTTAGGCCATCGGGAGATTTCTTGTCCCAATGCTTTGGTCGTAGACCATCTTAGGTTGAGTTCTTAACCGGCACAGATCGTGTCAGAGAGCCTAAGCTAAGGCCGAAAAATAGTCGGTTGCCTCTGATTCTAGTAAATATGACGGCCGATGCCTTAAATTATAATAATTATAATAATTATTGCTAGATAGGTATTTTGCGGTAAATTCCTGTATGCTGCAACTTACCTCTTATTATATGAACCAGGGCAGAAATACACACGGGGACAGAAAGAATTCGGTCGGAAATACAGACCTTCGTTTAAACGATACCTTCTTATGGGGAGTCGTGGACGATTTGGTCGGGATTTGTGACGAGCAACTTGACGCACAAGTCGACTTTGCCGTGACAAATGGCGCGGCGGTTTACCTTCGTCAGAAGGCAAACGCCCGGTTATTCTCCATGGCAGACTTTGACACCTGCATTCAGGGAAGAGCTTTCAGTTCGGGGACGATTCATGCTGAACACACCAGTGATGGCTACTTTGTTGGCCTGCCGATTTTCACCGCAAACGATCGTCCGCTCGGAGTACTGTTTATAGAATCGCCAGATCCAATTTCGATTAACACCGAGTTGGTTAGCGTTCTTGAGCGATACGGCCGTGTGATCGGAACAGTGCTTCGTTCTGCGATGCGAACTGACCGCAACCTTGCTGAAGCAGACGATTCAGAATCTACTGCAGTCTACGCGATCTGCGCTTGGACGAAGCAAATTCGTATTGGAGACAAATGGATTCCGGTCGAGCAATTTCTAGAGGAGCACCTCGGCCTTTGTATGACTCACGGAATTTCCGAGGGTGCTATGGACAACTTAAAAGGGGAACTTCGGGACTACGAATCAGCAGTCGGCTGGTAGACCCGACTCAGAACAATTTTAATAGTAATATATATAACAGAACGATGATTAACCAAAATAGACTTACGAGCGTTGAACGCTGCATGAATTTAACCGAAGTACCGTTGAGCTTCTGTGAGCGAATGACTTTTTTAGCTTCTCAGAGATTCGGTTTTGCCAAAGGCCAGGCCTATCTTGTCGATGACAAGTTTGCCTATCAGCAGGATTCATCTGGTGAAGAGCCGATTCTTCGTCAGGAGCATCCAGCGGGAACTGTAGTTTCGCGCCGTGAGATGGTTTGCGGGCGATGGGGTGATCTCTGCGATGGAAATCTCCCTGACGGCTACGCCAACTATGTGGCGGGAGTTCCACTGAAGCTTCCATCAGGATGCGTTGTTGGTGCGCTTTGTATTTACAACCATGAGGAGTTACCAGTCACTGCCGATGATTTTCAGTGGTTGGCCACGCTTGTGGCGGCAGCCTATGACTTTCAGATTCAAGCCGAAGACCTTCAGGAAACTGGTGCCCGATTGGGTGAGGATATCGAAACTGTGACCACTCAGACCGATCTGTTCCGCCGCACTCTATTGCGCAAGGAAGCGGCTTAGAGGGTGTTGAAACAGGCCAGTGAGTCCAACGCAGGCTGTTTTTGAATGGCTAGACGCGAGGAGTGACGGACAGGAATGTCCACGCTCCAACGCTCCAACGCTCCAACGCTCCAACGCTCCAACGCTCCAACGCTCCAACGCTCCAACGCTTCGGCAGTGAGCATCGGCTAGGCGATCCAGCAGCTGTAGCCATCTGCTGGTCTTTCGGATTTTTCCTGAAGTATTCGACCACGACGCTCGTGATTGGCGTCTCTGACTGCCGAGGATCGAAAAAGGTGACATCCTTTAAGACTGCGAAGTTCTAGATTTCGATGACCAGCACAATCTCGGAGCGTGGACATTCTTGTCCGCATCAGCGAGTTCGAAAATGAGCCGAGCAGGTGTAGCGGACAGGTATGTCCACGTTCCGGGATGAATATCCCAGATCGAGGAGAAACAACGCCCACGCTAAGAACAGGTTACGCCACATATCTTAGAGGCTGGGCATATTGGAATTTTTCGACAGTCCCTGGCTGAAAAGCTCGGCTGGGTTCTAGCGGACTATCGCTTTGGTCAATTGGCGAAGCGTTGAGACATCGCGTTTGACCTTAGTTGGGGTTCGGCCCATGATGCGGATGGGATTTGGGCACATGGAGTGTCCCAACAGCCTTCCGTCCTGTGACCACACAACCCCATTCCCGCATGCGCGTCTTGGAAGAAATCCAAGAGCGGCCAAGAGTTAGTGGCGCTAATCTTGATCGTCTGTTGGCACGTGGTTGGAGGCATTTTGGCACGATGTTCTATCGCTACAATTTCGCCGTGATGCAGGGTGAGGTGCAGCATATCCTTCCGCTGAGGGTTTCGCTTGAGGATTTTAAAGCCAGCAAGAGCCAGCGGCGTACGATTCGCAAAAACCAAGACACAACCACACGTGTCAGTCCGGCGACGATCACGCCGGAGAAAGAGCTGATGTTCCGTCGTCATGCCGAGCGGTTTTCGGATAACCAACCGGACAGTTTCTACGATTTTTTTTCAAGGCGCCCTCAATCGGTGCCCTGCACCTGCATGAATATCGACATTTATCTGAAGGATCGGCTGATTGCTTCCAGCTTCCTTGATATCGGTGAAAGATCAGTAAGTGCGGTCTATGCGATCTTCGATCCAGACTTCTCAGATCGAAGTCTGGGGATCTACACAGCGCTAGAAGAAATTCGCTTCGCCACTGAGCGATCGAAAGATTTTTACTATTTGGGTTACGGCACCGAAGGGCCAAGTATCTACGATTATAAGAAGCAGTTTTCGGCGTTGAGTAGTTACGATTGGCGGGGGAGTTGGAACTCAATGGAGCGTCCTTCTGCGGATCGCAGTTGACCCGACAGTGGTGACCGTGCAGGGTCGGCGAAATGTCTTGGGAAGTCGCAACGGTCTACGTGATCTTGGCGGTCACCGTCGTACTGTTCGTCACCGACCGTGTTCGTCCAGACATCGTCGGATTGTTGATTTTGGCAGTGTTGGGATTGCTGGGGGTGCTTGAACCTAAAGAACTTCTACAGGGTTTTGGTAACGAAGCAGTAGTAACTATCGGTGCCATGTTTGTGCTAAGTGCCGCGCTTATGCGAAGTGGGATGGTAGCGGCCCTGAGTTCGAAGTTGTCTCAGTGGTCAGGCGGCAGCCCGACACGGTTTCTGATCCTGGCGTTGAGCGCAGTCTGTGTAATGTCCGCATTCGTCAACAATACCCCCGTTGTGGTAGTCTTCATTCCTGCAGTTCTGGCTGTCTGTGCGAAGATGGGTCAGAGCCCATCAAAATTTCTCATGCCGATTTCGTTCGCATCGATGCTCGGTGGGAGTTGCACGTTGATTGGAACCTCATCAAATATCCTAATTTCTGGGATCTCTTATGACGCTGGGTACGGTCGCATTGCTATGTTTGAGTTCTTGAGGGTCGGACTGATTGTGGTTGTCGTCGGAATGCTCTACCTGATTTTCTTCTCTCAGCGCTGGTTGCCGAATCGGACTACGATTGCGTCGACTCTATCGCCCGATGATGCGAAGGAATACATCACCCAAGTCCGAATTGGCCCCGAATCGCATTTGATCGATCAACGCCTTTCGGAAACTCCGCTCGCCAAGGCCGGAGTCAAAGTCGCAGAACTCATTCGCGGTGACCGGGTTCTGCGCCTGCGCTCCGATAGTGTGCTCCAACAGGATGATCTTCTTCTGATCCGCGGAGACCTGAATAAGATCATCGAGCTCGATCGCGAACACGAGATTAGCATGCAATCGGATCTCGATGAAGAGGGTGTTGTTGAGGAAACGGTGAAGCGGGTTGAGATGACGCTTTTTGAACTCATGATTGCCCCAGAATCGCCGCTCATTGGCCGGAAGAGTGGGGCACTCGGCCTGCGTCGAGACTATGGAGTGTCGATGTTCGCACTGCAGCGCCGGGGACGTCACCACCAGCGGGGCGTGACCAACGTTGATCTCAGAATGGGAGATGTGCTTTTGGTGCGAGGGACAACAAAAGCTTTGGCAGAACTTCGAAACAACGATGCCTTTATCCTTCTTGAAGGCGTGCACGATGAGGTGATCGAGCCTCAAAAGGCACCATTGGCCTTGATCACGATTCTCGCGGTTGTTGGACTCGCAGCTTTCGGCTTGTTCCCGATCAGCGTACTCGCGATCGCCGGTGCGGTGGCTTGTGTGCTGACCAAAGTACTTTCGCCCCGACAGGCCTATAAATCGATCGATTGGCATGTCCTCGTTCTGATCGCTGGGATGATCGCGCTGGGGCACGCCATGGAGAATAGTGGCGCACTCAAGCTCGCCGCTGAAGGCTTAGCTGGCGCTGTTAGTGCTGCGGGAGGTGGAACCTATGTGATCTTCTGGATCTTTTATTTCATGACTGCAGCGCTCAGCCTATTGATTCTCAACAAGCCCGCTGCGGTCTTGTGTGCACCGCTTGGAATTCAGTTGGCGCTTAGTCTTGGTGCCGACCCCAAGCCGTTCATCATGGGTGTCGCATTCGCCGCATCGACAGCGATGGCCACCCCGATGGGCTATCAAACCAATCTCTTGGTCTATGCTCCGGGCGGATACAATTACCGCGATTTCGTCACCTTCGGCATGCCGCTAAATATCGGAGTTGGAGTCGTTAGCTGCATCCTGATACCGATCATCTGGCCGTTTGCATCATAGAGAAGATTAAAACAAAAAGTTTCAACATCGCACCAGACAGTCCAAAGCGCGCTGCTCAAATGAGTCAGAACTCGAACGTTAAAACTAGATGAAGAAAATAATCGAGTTCCTTCGATATTTGAAGAACCGAAATCTTAACTTGAAGGATGCTTTTCGGGTCTTTCTATCATCCCGAGAGTTTTGAGATTGGGAACATTCGCACGGACAGAGAACTTGATGGGTATCACGGCCTACCCAAGGGAATTTCATTCTGGGAATCGAGAGCTACCGAACAGCGGAGGAGGCTCAATCGCGAGTCGATGAGTATCAAGACCTCAGTCGATTGGCAGGTACCACTGACCACGATGAGAACGCTCTCAGTGAGTTGACGGTGCGCATTGCTGCCTATCGAATCGGTCGCCAAGCCTTCCTTTTCACCACTGTCTCGGCTGGTCAATCGGCCCTTGAGGGTCGCACGGGATTTCTGAAGAATGCAATTGAGACGCTTCGCCAACAAGCTGCCAGGGAGCTGTAGTGCACCCCTAGTCTTGAGTGGCAGGCGTTGACTCACGATTATCCGATAGGGATTGCGGAGTTGGAAGAATAGGGTAGGATCATCGCTTTTCTCAGACCATGAAATCTTTGATTCTTCAGCAAGCCCGTCTCTTCTCATTGGCTGCGTTGGCCGTCCTTCTCACCTCTTGCGACGCTCCTAAACAAAATGGGCCTACTTCTAGCGCGGCTGACACTCCTGAACTCTGGAGTAGTTTTGTCACTGTCGATCAGGTCAAAGCTCGTCTAGGGCAGCCAGGTGTCGTGATCGTTGATGCGCGATCGAAAGAAGCCTATGCCGCTGGCCATATCAAGGGGGCGATCAGCCTTCCGGGAAGTTCTCTACGGACTGGCAAAGCCAAGCCGGGCGAAGGTGACAGTCAGTATTTTTTCCGGCAAGCCGACGGGACTCCAGATGTCGCGAAGTATGAACAGATCCTCGGGAATGCTGGGATTTCTGTGGATAGCGAGGTCATTGTCTACGGTAACCACGCTGGCAAAGGCGACGGTTCGATCCCGGCGATGGTGCTGAGCTGGCTCGGGGTTGAAAAGATATTCTTTCTCGATGGAGTCGGTCTTGATCGCTGGAAAGCCGCAGGAAATGAAGTGGCTACTGAGTCCCTAGAGCTTCCAGCCACTGAATTTAAGGCAACCGCTAAGGGAGGTTTCGTGATGAATTTGGACGAAGTCATTTCCGCGGCCAAAGACAAGAGTGTCTACTTTATGGACACTCGGAGCTTAGATGAATACACCGGAGCCGACAAACGCGACAATGTCCGTGGAGGTCATATCCCCGGTGCCATCCGGCTAGATTACAATGATCTTCTCAACGACGATAAGTCAGTCAAAAGCCCGGCCGAGGTCGCTGCGATCTTAGAGGAGCGCGGCGTTCCCAAGGACAAACCAATCTGCATGTATTGCCAGACCGCGACGCGAGTCAGTCTCAACTACTTCGTTCTGCGTGATCTCGGCTACGATAACGTCGTTATCTATGATGCAAGCTGGCACGAATATGGAAATGTCGATGGCGCGTTGATTATCGAAGGCGAAGCGGCTGAGTAGGTGTCTGTTAAGATGAGTTTGATGAATAAGATCGCAACTTTCGTAATTGCTGCCGGCCTTGGATGTTGCCTCACGGGTTGTGACAAGGCGGCCCCGAGCGGGCAAACGAGTTCCAGTACGATTCAGCGAGTGGCTGGCTTCGACGACTATTGGTTCGATGGGACAGCGGAGATTAATCGCTATCAGCTGAGTCAGGCCCGCTACGGTGCGCATTATGAAGGTGAGGCAGTCTTAATCTTCGTGACCGAGCCGTTTCTCCGAGAGAAACAGGTGAAAGCTGACCAAGCGAATGATCCGCTTGCGGAGAGCGTCCTTAAGCTTAACTCGACGCGAAGTTTCACCACCGGGATCTACCCTTATAGCACGATGACTTCGGTGTTTTCTCCGGTCGAAGTCGGAACGAAGCCGTTTCCGGTGAAGCTCACGACTTCGATTCAGGAATGGTGTGGCCATACCTTTACTCAAGCCAATCTCAAAGGAGGGAACTATCACACCGAAGTCCGATCCTACTTTCAAGTTGAAGGCGATCGGGAGCGCAAGTTCGTTGCCGCTCTTTCAGAAGAGGCCGTCTTCAACCGAATCCGACTCGCTCCGGATACTCTGCCGGTTGGAGAGATCCAGATGATTCCGTCTCAGATCTTTGGCCGGTTCTACAAGATTCCGTCTGAGCCGAGTCCCGCGACGGCCAGTGTCGAGGAAGTTGAAAATTCAACTTTCACCGACCAACCCCATCGGCTTTACCGCGTCGGCTATGTTGGGATTGATCGCGAATTCACCGTCGCATTCAGCTCTGATGCGCCTTACCAGATCCTCGGGTGGAGTGAGGGGGCGAAAGATGGGCAAACCACGGCGCTTCTTCAGGCAACGAGAAAGATTCCCTATTGGTCGAAGAACAAGCCCGGTGACGAAGTGTTGCGCGACGAGATGGATTTTTAGGCGGCTAGAGGCTCCTGAGTTTCCCGCTTGGCTTTGATCTCTCGATGACACTGATGGTGTCTTGGATCACCTTCAAACGACTTTCATACTTGGCTCGCTGACGCGCGAAATCCCTGGCTCCCTTAATCTCAGCAGCCATCGCATTGAGGGCTGGGATCTGGGATTTGGCGTCTCCGCCGTATTGTTTGAGGATGCCGAGGTAAGTCGTGAAACGCTGTTCGCCTTTCCATCGGTCTAACTCAATCAGCGGAATGCACATCGGGATTCCTTCTTGGATCCGGTGCTTGACCAACAGGCGCAGTCCAGCTTGGCGGATCCCGTCGGAAAACATCACGCCGCTCGGTGCTTGATGAGCGATTGCCTCATGGATGGCAGGGAGGATGGGCTGAATTTCTTCATAGGAAAGTTTAGGGAGAATACTGGATACCGACCCGCGGGCTCGGCCATCCTGATTTTTCAAGACGGCCACGATAGCATCGCGGAGTAGGTCTCGATCGACCTGTTCGATCGATTTTTTAAGAAGCCCAGACTGAAACACGGCGAAAGAGATGTAACGCTGCGTCTGACCTCTCGGATCTAATGGGTTGGGTGGCCCTGCGAGAAGGTTGAGCAGTTCTGGAATCGCCGGCGCCGCAGCTTCACCGATCTTTCCGAGGGCCTCTGCAGCCTGAATTTGAACCCACAGATCGTTGTGAGCCAAAAGCTGCCGCAAAGCCGGAACCGCCTTCGCCCCGCGACCACCGATTCGTTCCAAAGCTTCGCAGCCTCCGAGTTGGGCGTTCTTGTTTGAGCTTTGAATCGCAGTGATGTAGCGATCGACATTTGCCCGATCCTCGGCCTTGCGTTTGCTCAACGCGATTGCTGCTCGTTGCCGAACTGTCGGGCTCCAACTGGCGAGGTCGCGATGAAGGTTATCGGTCGGTTTGGCCAGATAGGTTTTCGATTCGTCGCCATCGCGCCGCCCGTAGCCGCGCCCAGAATCAATAACGAAGTTAGCTTGAGCCTTAGTGAGTGGAGACAGACCCGTCTTGCTGCCACCGCCAGTGAGTCGCAGTGCTCTGCGGTCGACTGAGAGCGCGAGGAGATAGGCACCGCTGCAGTCCCAACCGTGATACGGCTCGCGTTCGCCAGGAATGCCGAGAAAGTCGAACGAGTAGTCGTGACGCCGCGCTAAGTCGAGCAGCCAACCGGATTCACGAATCCACGCACCGGTCGCTTCAGGACCCGACCGTGCGACTCCAGGAAGAGCCCAGAGCATGTTGAAGAAGTTGCCCGTATGACCGGTTTCACGCTCGGTTCCATGAGAGGCGAGAGCAAGTCGACTGTAGAATTCGGACGCTTCGCGGTCGCCCAGAAGGTCGAACAGAACCGCACCGGCTGATGCCTTGCCATTGTCGTCATGAGTCTGTGTCCACGGATTGTGGTCTCCATAGGGGATGCCACCTTTGCCGACATAGAACCGAAGAAATAGCGCGCTCTTCGCGATGATTTCGTTGACCTTCGCGTCGCTAACACCCGCCTCTCGAGCCACGGCCAAACTGGTCGTCAGGCTGAGTCCGATCTGATTCATTGCTCCATAGCCCCGCAAAATTCCGTTGTGCTCATAAGCGAAGCGGTGTCCCCAACTTCCGACTCCGCTAGCCCCGTTGGCGATCAGTTTCGAGATGCGTTCCATCTCTGCTCTGACTTTTTCATCGCCAGTGATCAGAACGTATTCGGCCAGTAACAAGTTCGTCCAGCCAGCATCCCAGCCTGTGTATCCGCTGTGCAGTTGCCAGCCACAAGCCCAATCAACCTCGTGCTTGATGACGTCCATGTACGAGTCGCGATCGGGTGAACCTAGCAGGGCTAGGGCATTGAGCATGTGTTGGATTGGGTGCCTTCGCCTGTTTCCAGAAGCAATCTGCTTGCGCATTTTCGTGGCGAGATTTTCACAACCTTGCTGATAGATGGTCGCTGATTTCTGGCAATCCCAAGGCGCAGTTGGGCCGTAACTTCCGAGCGCATCGAGCGAGAGAGTCAGGGTTGCCTCTTTGCCATCGCGAGACACTAAAACGGGAAGTTTTCCATCCCGAGCTTCAGCCGCAGTGATAGCTCGGGCAAACGCGATTCGCGCATCGGATTGGAATCGCTGGTTGCCAACCCCGATCAAGACATCGTCTTTTTTCAAGACGCCAGCGGCTGGTGAATCCGGAGCGACCTTGGTAATCCGTATCTCCTGTGACTCCTTCGAAGAGCCTCGCCAAGCGTAAAACCAGCCTCGTGCTCCTGTCGGTCCTAGGTTCCAATCGCTGCCTGCTTTTTCTGGCAACAGGTCACCGGCCACCAGATTGGGAACCGCCGGTTGTGGGGCTCCGAAGGCAAGCCCCAAAGGCATTGCGCAGGCGAGGAGAGCTAAGCTGTGAAACAGGATTTTCATGGCGAGAGATCAATGAGACGGTGTGGGGAAGACCGCATAGTCGCCAGGTGGCCACAGCAGAGAATTCAGTCACACTGCCTAAAACGCACCGAAACAGCCAACTCTGTTAAGTCTTTACCGTTTTCGTCTGTCCATCGCCGACGACGAGATACTTGTACGAGCAGAGTTCCGGAAGCGCCATCGGCCCCCGGGCGTGGAGTTTGTCCGTGCTGATGCCAATCTCCGCACCGAAACCGAATTCTTCGCCGTCACTAAACCTCGTCGACACATTCCAAAACACCGCTGCTGAATCGACGCTCGCCATGAACTCTTCCGCTGCAGCTTGATCAGGAGTGACGATGCAATCGCTGTGCTGAGAGCTGTGGACGTGAATGTGATCGATCGCCTCGGCCATGTCATTGACCACTTTGACCGCCAGAATCAGATCCAGATACTCAGCATCCCAGTCTTCCGGTTGGGCTCGAACAAGATCATCGGTTTCGCCGCTGAGGATCTCTAAAGTGGCTTCGTCGACTCTTAATTCGACGCCTGCCGCACGAAGGGCTTCGGCTGCCTTCGGCAGGAACGTTGGGGCGATGTCGCGATGCACGAGAAGGGTTTCGAGCGCATTGCAGACTGAGGGCTTCTGAGTCTTGGCATCGACCGTGATATCGACTGCCATTTGAAGGTCGGCATCATGGTGAACATAGGTGTGGCAGATACCGTCGTAGTGCTTGATGACCGGCATTCGAGCCATCGAGACTACGGTTTCGATTAGACCTTTGCCACCTCGTGGAATGATTAGGTCGAGGTGTTGATCCATCTCGGCGAGGTGCTGGACGGATTCCCGATCGGTGAAGGGAATCAACTGAATGGCGTGATCAGGAAGACCTGCAGCCTTGCCTGAATCTTGGAGTGCTGCGGCAATCGCGCAGTTGGAGTGAATCGCTTCAGATCCGCCGCGTAAGATCGTTGCATTTCCTGACTTAAAGCACAGAACTGCCGCGTCGCTCGTGACATTCGGACGTGACTCGAAGATGATGCCAATGACACCGATTGGGACGCGCATTTTGCGAATCGCAATGCCATTGGGCTGTGTCCATTCATCGAGTGTTTCGCCAACCGGATCGGGAAGGTTGGCGACCTGACGAATCGAATCTGCAATTGCAGCGATCCGGTCGGAGTCGAGCCGAAGCCGGTCCAACATAGCTCTAGAAAGTCCCTTCGCTTCGCCCGCCGAGATATCCTTGGTATTGGCTGCGACGATCGGTTCGGTCGCAGCTACTAAGCCATCGGCCATAGCTAACAGAATCCGGTTTTTTTCATCAGAGCTCAGCTTTGATAATCCGCGCGCTGCTTCGACCGCTTGAGCGCCCATTTGGAGGACAGTATCCTTGATGTCTTGAGACATAAAAAGTTAGGCAAAAAGATTCGGCTTCAGTGAGTTACGATGCGACAGGGAATCGCGAGCAGAGCCCGCCGCCGCCGACGATTTCCGCAAGCTGTTCAAGGCGATGTCCAGAGGCGATCACCGCGGGAATGCCAGCAGCGACAACTGTCTGAATAGAGTCGAGCTTTGAACCCATGCCCCCCATTGAAAATCGCCCCTTGATCGGCTGCACCATCAGTTTCGCAGCCGCGACATCTGTGACCTCGGGAATCGGTTCGATAGGGGAGCCGTCTTCTGGAGCGTTTGGCAGAAGGCCGTCGACTTCGGTCAGTAAAATCATCAGATCAGCTTTCGCCACCACCGCGACGGCCGAAGCCAAACGATCGTTGTCACCCAGCATCAATTCCTCAACAGCCACCGAATCGTTCTCGTTGATGATTGGGAGAATGGGGCCCGCGTTCAGCAGGGTTTCCAAGGTGTCGACAATTTTTGCCCCACGTTCTTGGGTTTGAATATCGGCTTGAGTGAGAAGAAGTTGTGCGACTCGGATTCCGCGTTGACCGAAAAGCCGTTCGTAGCGCTGAATGAGCTGGATCTGCCCCAAGGCGGCACAGGCCTGTCGGGTGCGGGTATCTTCAGGATAATTTGTCAGTCCGAGCACTTCCAGACCTGCTCCGACAGCCCCGCTTGAAACTAGGATGACCTGATGACCATCTCGAACAAGACCACCAATATTTTCAGCAATCTCGGTGAATTGGTTCTCATCAAGCCGAGGCCCATCAGCGCGGGTAAGTACGCCGGTGCCTAGCTTGATGACAATCCTGAGCTTTTTAGAGGTCATTTGGACGCGCCACCATAGGGGCATTTATTGCAACCGCAATCACCGCAGACGGATTCTTGAGCATCAAAAAAGCTGGTATTTTGTTCTGATGGGAGTCATTTTGACAGCAAGACAAAAAAATGAGTCGATTTTTGCTTTACTCATTTACGATCTTCCCTCAGAAACCTAGTCTTACAACCCAACCAAGAAACTGTACTCTTCAATGTCTTCGGCTCCTCACTTCTCTCTCGGGCATCAGAAACAGCGCGTCACTAGACTCGCGGTCGCCCTCGCTGGTAGCGGATTTTTCCTCTCTGCACCTGCCCTTTTCGCTCAGGATGAGGAAGAACAGAAGGTGACCCTTCTCCAACAGCTCGGCGAGGCCGGGATTTGGATGTGGCCACTTTATATCTGTTCGATGCTGATGGTTGCGCTTTACGTTTTTAACTTCATCCAGCTCACAAAAGCCAAGTTCTGCCCAGCTCCACTCGAAGCTGGTCTTCTTGAGAATATGCAGGCCTGCCGTGCTCGGAGTGCGATTGAGATTGCCTCGCAGAGCCCAACCTACCTAGGTCGGATGGCCGCTGTCTCGCTTCCATATGTCGATGCGACAGACCCAGAAACGCTGGGTAAAGAGAAGGTTGAGGATGCCATGGCTGATTTCTCTGTTCGTGAGAATCGCGGCTATATGACGCTCATCGGCTACTTCTCACTACTTGCCCAGGCTGCTCCGATGATCGGACTGCTCGGAACGGTTGCCGGTATGATCGGTGCGTTCGCCACACTGCGTACAACCGGTGGTGCTGACCCAGCTAAGCTTGCTGGTGATATCTCGACTGCGCTTCTTACCACAGCTGGTGGTCTGCTTGTCGCCTTGCCGTCGCTGTTTGGTTACTTCTTCTTTAAGAACCGCCTCAACAAGCTGGTCGCAGATTGCCACCACGCTGAGATTGAAATGGTTGAAGCCAGTATTCACACCGTGAATGCCGACCAGCAACTCGCGAAAGTTCCCGAGGGTCTTCAGGCCTAAATTCGCTTGGTTTTCGATCAGGGGTGCTTCGGCGCCCCTGATCAAGCCTTCTTCTTAACTGCTCAGGTAACCCGCCTCACTCGCCAATGGCTTCGAAGCTGTCCCAAACAAATGCTCCAGAGCTCGATGAGCTGGAGATGGACATGTCGCCCATGATCGACATGGTCTTCCTCCTCCTGATTTTCTTCATGGTTAACTCCACGATGATCATCAATAAGCTGGATCCCGAAGTGAAGATCCCAGTTGGAGACACTTCCAAGACTCCAGAAGTTGGAGCAGGTCGCGTGGTGGTGAATATCTACGAGGATGGCCGGTTCTTTGATGACTCAGAGAATGAGCTGACCCCAGAGGGGATTTCGGAGCTCGTTCAAGGACAAGCACGATTCCACAAAATGGAAGGCAACAAGACTCGCCTCGTTCTGCGTGGCGACCTTAACGCCAAAGTCCTTCAGGTTAAGAAGGCAGTCAAAGCAGCGGCTGAAGTCGGGGTTACTGACGTGATTTTCAGCTCCTACCAGCGGAAACCGTAGTCCCCTAAGCGGTTTAACCCACTAAAACAAACTTTTAGAGATGGCAAGACGACGCAAAATGCAGTTCGAGGAACTGTCTGAGCCAGGGCTCGATATTTCGTCCCTCGTTGACGTGGCATTCCTGCTGCTCATTTACTTCTTGGTTACTTCGACCCTCCAGCCCAAAGAAGGTGATCTCGGTCTGGCACTACCCTCAGATGTGCCATCGAACAGCCCGATCAAGCTGGATCCTATGACGATCAGCATCAATGAAGAGGGCCAGATCTTCCTAAAAGAGGTTTTGATTGAGAGCGATGTGGCTTCCCGAACTTTGGCTGCACTACTCGCCGAGTTGAAGCAGTATAAGCAAATGTGTGATGCGACAGAGTCCAAACCGATTGTTGTCGTTGCGGCAGATGATGGCGCTGTACATCAGCGATTGGTCGATGTGATCAATACCCTATCTAAGGTCGAGATCACAAACATTACTCTGACTGGCTTTAGTCAGGAGTAGCGCTTTTCGCAGACGGATTGGCTTTCATCCGGCTCGGATCTGTGGTTCGATAGGTCTATGATGATCGAGCGAATATTGAAAATAGAATCTAACGATTCCGACCGCACCGATGTCTCATCCCTTGTGGATGTTGCATTTTTACTGCTGATTTTCTTTTTGGTCACATCGACTCTCATGCCGACTGAAGCCGACTTAAATGTGCACGTTGGCGGCCACCCTGATCTCACTGCGGCATCATTCCCGCTCACCATTGACGTTGGTGCAGACGGCGAGATCACCATGGATGACATGGAACTTGGATCCGGGGAGTTGGGGCGGAACCGCCTAGGCGTCGAACTTGATCGCTACAAGCGGCTTCATGAGGCAGCAGGAGGTGATGACCTTCTCGTCGTTGTTTCTGCCCATAACGAAGCCAATCACCAGAGTTTTGTGAACGTCGTCAATGAGCTCACTCGAGTGGAGTTGACCAATTTTACCCTTTCGAACTTCCGCTAGCCTGCTAGCTCAGATTCAATCACTGCTTCTGCTTTTTACCACACGATGAAGAGAACGACCCACAGGATTTTGTTCCCCGCTGCGATGGCGATTGCCCTCACTTGTGGCGGACTCGTGCTGTTGCCCACTAACCCGGCAGCTGCTCAAGAGGACTACACCAAGGACGACGACTACGAGATTGGTAGTCTTTTTAACAAGTCCGGAGCGGCCATGGCCGATCAAGAATGGAAAAAGGCTCTGTTCTATCTCGATCGCATCATCTCGGAGTACGAAGAAGGAAGTGCCTCAGAGTTCGGGCCAAAATTCGGGGTCATGCACTATCGCCGTGGATTCTGCCTGAGCCGCGATGGTAAGTTTGATGAGGCTATTGCCGCTTTCGAGACCTGCATTAACAAATACGGGAACAAGCCAGATACCCCGGCCGAGAAGTTTAATCCGTTGATTCCAAACGCCATGCTCGAGTGCGCGGCAGTGACGCAGCGGACTGGAGACTTTGAGGGAGCTCTAGTATGGTACGAGAAGTTTAAGGACAACATTAAGGACGCAGAGCCAGGTTCCTACAGCCCAGCGTTCCTGTTCATTGAGATGGGCACTTGTTACGTGAAAACGGGGGAGATGGAGAAGGGGCTTGAGTTGATCGACCGAGCGTTTTCCGAGCCCAAGTTCCGAGCTTCTTCTAAAGATTTGTTCCGCGCCTTTTTATCACTCGTTGACGGATGGAACGAAGCTGCTGCGAATGCACCTGTAGAGACCCAGAAGACGATTCATGCTTTCATCGATAAATACGGTGATAAGCTTCGCCCTTCAGCCTACGACAAATCGCGTTTTAGTTTCAATCCACGACTCGTTGAGGCTGCGCGGGCAGCTAGCGAGAATAAGATGCACACTGCCGCTCTTCGACTCTATTCAATGGTCGCCAGTAGCAGCGACATTGTTGAAGACCTGGAGGCTCGCGCCGCAGGATTTGGTGGTGCCAACGCCCAACTGCAGGCAGCGATTGATGAGCAGACCGCATCTGCTAGCGACCCGAAAGGGTTGGATATGGTTACGCTTTTCGGAATCGCCAATGCCTACCAGCAACTCGGAAACTTCCGCGCCGGATTCGGTGTTTACGATTATCTCGAAAATAGGTTCCCAACTTCAGAGCATCGTCCCGACATCCTTTTCGGTGCTCTCCAATGTGCATCCGCGATTAACGCTGATGCCTCAGCCCTCTACTTCGGGGAAGATCTCCTTGAGAATCACCCTGATTACGAACACCGGGATAAGGCGATCGGTTTGATGGTGACCAAGTTGTTCTTCAGTGGTCAGTATGAGCGCGCTTTAGAAGTATCCACTCGGATGCGGGACACAATTGCCCCAGAGTCTCCGCAGCGCGAGGTCGTCGACTTCGTCTATGCTGGATCCCTTTTCTATCTTCAGCGCTATGACGAGTCTCTGCCAGAGGTCACTGCGTTCATCGAAAAGTATCCTGAAAGTCCTTATTATGAGACCATGCGCCGCCTCGATTCACTCGGGCCGGTTATTCTTCAGGATTGGGCTGCTGCCGGGCCGAAGCTCGACAAGTTCTTGGAAGATTTCCCAGAATCTGAAATGACCGCCGACGTTCTCGTTGATCGTGCGATCACTCACTATTCCCTGTCAGAATACGACCCGACCTTGAAGGTGGTGCAGATTCTCAGGACGGAACATGCTGCGTCACCGAATCTTGACCGCGCTCTAAACCTCGCTGGTGATGTTCACTTTAGCCGAGAAGACAACGAGAAAGCCGAAGAAGCTTATCTCAAAGCTCGAGAGGCTTCGACGCGCCACGGTAACGAAGACCCGAATGCTCATGCAGTCGCACAGTTGGTCAACGTCGCGAACCTCCAAGAAAAATACGACGACGTTCTGGCTTATTACGAAGAGTTCTTCTCCAAGCACGAAGGCAATCTTCGTGAGTCAGGTGTCGCTGTGGGTTCAGTCCCCGCTCTCCAGTCGAAAGATCGGATGAGTGAGGCCTATACGACGCTAGAAAAGGTCATAGCCCGCGCCGCCAACTCCGAGTCTGCTGCTGAGAGTGATGCATTGGAGCGAGCTCTGACTTCTTATTGCGAGTTCTACGGACAAGAAAAAGGTGGGGCTGCTCTTGATAAGCAACTTCTTAACTTCCCAACCCATGGCATGCCAAAGCCTCCTCTTCTCAAGGCGTGGCTCCTGATGTCGCAAATCGACACTTACGAAGATGAGGCCTACAAGGGCCAGATCGAAAAGGTCGACGCGAAGAAGAAGGTCGCATACCAAGAGTTGGCCGCGTTCGACAAGTCGATCCTGCCTCCTTACATCTTGGTGAAGGTAGGGCGTCAGCTTCGCACCTTGGGAGCGCCATTGCAGGCTACTCCTTGGTTTGAAGAGGTGCTGGCTCGCGGTGAGTCAGAGCACTCTGGCCTAGCTGATCTCGGTATCGCTCAGATCTACGCATCGACAGGTGATGCAGCGAAGGAGACTGAGGCAATCGCCAAGTTCAAAGAGGTGATGACGAAATACCCTGGTGAATCTTATGAGGAAGAAGCCGCTCTGGGATTGGCTGATCTCCAATATCAGAAAGGTCAGTGGCAAAACGCCGCAGCGAGCTATCAAGTGGTGTTTGCCAATAAGAAGTGGAGCCGTGATCGCGCACGCGTCGCCTACAACATGGGTGATGCTTATGAGAAATCTGGCGACCGGAAAATGGCTCTCGCTTCCTACATGAACTTCTTCGGCCCTCCCTACCAAAGCGTCCTCAAATATTCTGCCCCAGCACGTGTGAAGGCAGCGACTCTTCAGTGGGATGCAGGAAAAAAGGAAGACGGTTACACGCTCATTCAAGACACGGCGACGCGGATGTGGCGTAATCGAGGCAGCGAAGACGACAAAGGTGATGATATCACCAAGGCAATGCGTCTCTACAAAGAATGGCAAGCAGCCCTCGGTAAACCTGCCGATGAAGCCCGTGAAGAGGGGATCACTTGGCCTGAGTGATCGTCTGAGCTAAACGGAAACTCCGGAAACACCGACAACATCTTACATTTTTAACGATGCGCATGAAACATACTGTCCTTTCGCTTCTGGTCACAGGGCTCGCTATTGCAGGAATCGCCTCGGCGAAGCCACTGTCAGCGACCTTGACTGATACAGGCGGCAAACCGATCGCCGGCTTCATTGTGTCAGCAGATGCCACTGGCGTGAAAATTAGCCCGAGCCCAACTGGAGGAAGCTCGCGAGTCGTCGCCCATACAGATATCTCTGAGATCCAGTTTAACGAGACTCCAGAAGGCTGGCCTGAGGCCCTCCAGTTTTACAACGACGGAGATTTTGTTGAGGCAGAGCGCCATTTCTCAGTACTCGCGGACGAGTTGAAGAATATTGGTATGATCAAGGATCAGTATGGAGCCATGGCCCGCTACTACCAGATCATGAGCTTAAAGGAAAACGGCAAACTGTCCGCACTCGCTACTGCTCTGAGCGGGCTCAGGACAGCCGGTATTTCTCTGAGTGATTTCTACATCGGAAAACTGAAATCACTGAAGCCTTGGGCCGCAGCGGGCAAGGAGGATTGGGATGGCGTTTTGACTGCTGTCGCAGAATACGAAGATCCTAAGCCAAACCGTCCGCGCACACCGTTTCGCTCTGATCTCAGCGGTAGTCTCATTGCTGAGATGAGTTACTTGAGGGGCTTGGCAAAGGCCAAGAAGGGCGACAAAGAAGGTGGCCTCGAAGATCTCTATCGAGCTCTCACGCTAAATAATGGATCCGACTCATCGCTTACTGATAAGGCGATCAATGCCGCTCTCAAGGAACTTGAGAACCCTGCTGACGACTTAGCTAAACGTGAAGCCTTTGCACTAGCGACCTACTACAAGGACGCAATCGGAGGGGGAACGATCGACAATGCCTATAAACAACTTCTAACTCCACCTCCAGCGATTGAGAAGCCGGAGGAAGAGAAGGAGGCTCCCGCTGAGGCGGAGCCTAAATAAAGGACAGAAATCACGGATTTTATCGAAAAAGCGCTTCGGGAAACCGAGGCGCTTTTTTAGTATTTTGAGTATCCTAATGATTGAAGATACATCCTCTCACGGCTAACTTGGATGCAAATGGATCGGCTCGTGATTGTGCATGAAGGCAGTGACAAGAAGGAGATTTTCTTCTTGGACAAAGCCATGGTCACTATTGGCCGGAACCCCGCAAATGGCATCGCGATTGAAAATGAGTTTCTATCGAATTGCCATGCTGAGCTGGAGCGCTGTGCTGACGGCACTTATTGGCTCCGCGATCGGGGTTCTCGGAATGGCACTTTCGTCAATGATGAGAGAGTGAAGGAGGCGAAAATTCGCGCTGGAGATACGATTCGGTTTGGCCTTCTGGCGTGCTCCTTGGAGGGTTCGGGACTGAAGCCCGCTGGTGATCAGGCAAGGCCGAAGTCCGCTCGCCCTAAACTGAAGGAAAATACCACAGCTCGAGTTGGGAAAATTAAACCCGAATTGAGACCTCGCAGTAGCGACGCACCGACGGAAGCTACTGACTCATTCAAGCCAAAGCCGATTGTCGGTATTGCAGGTAAGGCCAAGCCGCCGACGGATGTTGCGCCGCTGCTCGCCGGCAAAGGGGCTCCGCTTCCGCCGTCAGTTTCAGGAGATGACGACGACGAATCTGCGGCACCTGACACTGCGAAAGCGGCGAAACCACCAGTTGCGCTCTCACCTGCCGATCTAGTTCGCTCAGACAAGGCTAGCAAGCCTAAGGAACTGACGCCCTTAATCGACAAAACCGACAGGGTTGATGTGGCTGCTCCGAAGTCCGAGCAGACTAAAAAGAAAGCAGACAAGATCGTTGCATCGCCTCTAAGGCCACCTGTGGCGCCAAAGATGCGTAAGCTTTCCCAGCGAAAAGATGTGCTGCCCGCCGCAGGTAACGAGATCGATCAAAAGGAGCTCAAGAACGCGAAATCGTCACTATTTTCTGAGGCCAAGAAGCCAGCTGCTACCCAGAAGCCAGACACGATCAAAAAGACCCCATATGTCGTTCCTGGAATTCCTAAACCCCCAAAGCTGACTGCCGGAATCGCTGCTCGGTCGGAAAAACAGGCAGCTGAGGCAGCTGAGGCAGCTGAGGAGGCGACTAAACCAATCGCGCCTTCATCAACAGAGAAAACCCCAGCGACGCAGCTGAAGACCGATGACAAGAAGCCGCCGATTGCAGCATCAACCAAGTCGCCATTGGTTTCGAAACCTCAGGCTCCCACTCCCAAGGTAGTCTCGAAGCTTGAAATTAAATCTCCATCACCTTCAGAACCGGCGCCGAAGTCCGACCCCAAGCAGGAGGAGCCAGAAGCTAGAGATCAGCAGAAGCCAACAAAGCCAGATTCTACCAACGCCTCGGTAGGCCTCACAGCAGTGACTCCCGTGGTTTCGAAATTAGGCGGCGCTGACAAGGGTGGTTTTCGGCCGAGGTCTGGTATGGATCAGAAGGACAACTTGGACAAGGAGGTTGTGCGTCTGCGTAGCCAGCTTGCCGAGATTCAAGAGTCGATCCGTAAAGCTCGAGCTGAGAAAGCGAGCCTGACGAAGGTTAACGAAGAGCAAAAAGCAGCTTCCAAGAAGATTGAAAATTTGGGCCCGGAAGTGGCGCTGTTAGAAGAAAAAAATTCAGCTCTCCGTGAGGAGCAAAAATCGCTGGAAGCTACGCTGAACGAGAAGGAAGCGAAGCTGAAAGAGGTCGAGGCTCGCAATCAGGAAATTGTTCAAGCGACTGATCACTTAGCCGAGCTTCAGGAAAAGGAGAAGGCGGCTGCCACCCAGTTGGTCGCAGTCCAAAGCGATGTCAAAAAATCGAAGCAAGATCAGGAGAACCTGACTCGCAGCCATTCATGGCTTGAGCGGCAAATCAGTGGTCTAAAGGATGATGTCTCGGAGCGTGAAGAACGCCTGTCTGATTTAGAGAAGCAGGTCGCGAAGCTCGATAAGCTTTACGCCGAAAAATCTGATGCGATTCGGAAGATAGATGACGACCATTCTGCGGCCGAATCTCTTGGGCGACGTCTTTCTGCGGTTCAGGAAGAAGTTTCAGTTGGGACAGCTGTGCTGGAGCAACTTCGGGCCGACGAGAACCGGCTCGGTGTCGAAGTCTCGGCATCTAGAAAACGCCGGGATGTCCTTAAAAGTGAACTAAAAAAGCTTGAGGTCGATGTTGAAAAAGCTCGGGTTGCCGCCGCCGACGCCTCAAAATTTAAGGAGCAAGCTGCCACGAAAATCGCCGCTGCCGAGGAGGCTGAGCGAGAGCGAGAGGGGTTACAGACCGAGGTCGGGAAACTTCAGCGTCTTCGAGTCGAGATTACGGAAAAGCTCGACCGGGCGAATGCCGAATTGGAAGAGCGCCAGGCGCAGATTAAGGAGCTTCCAAGTCAAGAAGCGCGGGTTAGCGAGTTGGCCGATCAGAGAAAGCTGTTAGACGCCAAGGTCGGATCCGCACGGACGGAACTGGACTCACTTCAGCGCGAGTTAGCATCGACTCGCGAAGAGGCCGCTTTGGCTGATACTGGAGCCGCAACGCTCCGCGAAGAGTTGAAGTCGCTAAGCGCTTCCGTTGAAGCGGCGAGAGGTGAGATCGAAGAGACTAGAGCTGGGGCCGATCTAATCGTCTCGAAACGCGACGAGGCGAAAATGCAGATTGGCGCTCTTCAAAAGCAAGTCGAGGAACTATCGAGCACTAGTGAGCAGCTCAATTCTGCCCGCGAAGAACTTTCAGTAGCTGAAACCGAGCTGGGATCCTACCGCGCGGAGTCTGATCAGGTCGCCGGCCGTCTTGAAGAACTTCATGCGGAGCTCAATCAAATCCGCGATCAGCGTGATACTCTGCAACAGGAGATCGACGATCGCGCTCAGAAGCGCTCCCAGCTAGAAGTCTCGATCGACCAGATTGAAGCGGCTTCACAAAAAGCTAAAGAAGAACACGCCAATATCCTGCCTCTGGTTGATGAGATCACCAAAACAAAGGCTGCATTGACTGAAGTCCTCGACCAGAAGTCTGTGGCAGGCGGCGAGCTTGAGACTCTTCGTGATGAGGCCGCTGCTCTGCGAGAGGAGATTGGTAGACTTAAGGCCGAGCGCAAAGACATCGCCGACCTCGATCGTCAGCAAGGCGAGTTGGAGCGTGTCGTCGGTGGACTTTCAGAGCGCCACGAGAGCATGGAATCAATGCTCGAAGCGAAAGAGGCTGATTGTAGCCGACTGGAAGGGGAGATTGATGAGCTCAGGCGCCGTCGTGACGAAATGACGAATGATCTCGAATCGATTCGGGATTCTTCTGCGGAAGTAAGAGCAGAGCTTGGTGATCTGAAAGCTCAGCGTGATGAAGTTGGTTCGCTGGTTGCTCAGCGGGATACTTTTGAAAAGGAATTGGCCGATCTGCATCGGGATAAGGCTGGCGTTTCTAAAGAAATTGATGAGCTGGCACTTGTCAGAGAAGAGCGAAAGCTCGAAGCCGATCAACTTGATCACGAACTCGAACAAGTTCGCCAAGCTGTCGATGAGAGACTCGATCAGAAAGCTCGCGTCCAAGCCGAAATTGATGATTTAGATTCAGCCAGAGAGAAGGCCGATCAGAATCAGGAACGAGTCCGAGCTGAGACTGACGCGTTGGATAATAGTGTCGAATCGATTCGGACAGATTTGGCTTCTCTTCGTGGCAAGCGAGATGCAGTTCAGGCCGATCTCGCCGAGATCGAAGAAAGGCTAGGGGGCCGCCGGAAAGAACTCGCTAATGCGGACTCGCAATCAGAAGAGATTGCGGCAGCTAAGCAAGCCGAACTCGAAGGGATTGCCGCTAAATTTGCAGGTCTCACTACCCAGTCGGCAGATGTCGAAAACCAAGTCATTGCGCAGCGGGACGAATTGAAATCGCTCACTCAAGCTGCTACCGAAACGCAAGAGGAGATCGAGAAGCTTGAGGCATCCAGACACGAGGCGCGCTCCGAAGCAGACAGCGCCCAAGAAGAGTTGGAAGAATTGCGAGCTGAGCTTTCGGGCCTTCAATTAAAGGTCGAAACGAAGCATGAAGAGAAAGGTCGGCTTGAGGAGGAGACAAATGGGCTGGTTAAGCGAGCTGAGGCTAGCAGAAAAGATCTCGAACGAGCGGAGTCATCACGCGAAGAACTTGAGAAGCTTGAGGCCGCTAAAGTGGCACTTGCTAGCGAACTTGAGCGGTTGAGAGGTCAGGTTGCTGAGACGAAGAAGCACAGTCTCGAACTCCATCATTTCCGAGAACTCGGTGAGCAATTTAAGCTCAAAGCTCAGATCCTAGAACAGGAGGAAGTTTCGCGTCGCAAGGAGGTGGAGCATACGGCTAGTGAAGCTAAAGAGATTCTGAGCGCGATTAACGAAGCTCGCCGCGCCCAGCAAGGAATGGAGCAGCGAGCCCAAGAAATTGAGGAATCGCTGAGCAGTCGTGAACAACGGCTGGCGAGACTAGATGACGCTCTGGCAGAGCGCGAGTCGGAGCTTTCAGGACTCAATTCTTCTCGCTCCGAGTTGTCGTTGGTGATTGACGAACTCAGAGGGGAAGTCGCTGAGCTTGTCTCTAAAAAAGACGAGCAAGAACGTCGTCCATCACCGGATTTTGATTCCATGGATGTCATGATGCCGACCGGCAGCGGATTCTTGGATGCTGATGTGGAACCAAGATCGTCATTGCCTTCGTCGGAGGAATCTAAACAGTCCTCTGGAGGTTTCTTTGTGAGTATGCCTGGAGAGGTAGCTTCCAACCGGTTACGCGACAGTGATGGGTCGCTGTTTTCTCGCCAACCATCGGCTCGTCCCCCAGTTGCCGCAGGCTTGGCCGCTGATTCAGACGTGGATAAGGATTTTCGTCAGCGGATCGATGTTCTCAATCTTTCGGGAACGGGGGACGCAGAACAGGCGACAGGGTTCTGGGATAATTCGGGTAAAGAGGCCATGCCAGTTGGCGTTCACGGCCTGGCTCTTGCTACTGGAGGAACTATACGAACTAGCCTTCCTGAGTCAGTAAATGATAGGAATGCGGTTCTTGTTCTGGCAGGAAAGGATCTCGATGTCGCACTTGAGGCTGTTACTGCGATTAAAGGCAATGGTTCTCCTGTGCTGTTGGCTTGGCCTGATCATCTGGCAGATTGGTTCAGTCAGTTGATCGATGGGCCTGAATACTCAAAGTTGCGCCGGATCGTTGCGATCGCTGACGTAGCGATTGCTACTGAGCACGCGTTCATGGACGCGCTTTCGAAAGTCGATCAACTGACCCCTCGAGCCTATTTTCCGTCCCCATACCCTATCACTCATCCTGATTGGGACGGTGCGCGCACTCCTGAACAGAGATCGGGAATTCTGATTGGCGGGTTTCCTTTCGGGAAACTGTCCGGACTCGAATCGCGTAAAACTCTAAAGGTTGCCGCTAAATTAGCCGCTCGAACTGGACACGGGTTGTCAGTATTTGGCGAAATTACTGCACCATTGATTGCAGAGATTGACGCCGCTGGATTGGGCACGTCCGATGTTCAGATCATTGCCCCGCCTGCTTCGTTCCAACACTACATCAAGATTGTCGGCAAACATCTCGTCGTGGTTGATCCGACTCGTGGTGCTCACCGAATGGGGGGGCTAGCAGGGGATGCGCTGCTCACCCGGGCTATCTGCATCGGTGGCAGTACGAATTTGGATCGGTTGTTGTTCCCCGAGTTAGCGGTTCATGATCAGAAGGAAGATCAGGTTCTTGATCATGCCGTTCATCTTATTACCGATTTAGAAGCATATCGAGGGCAAGTCGCTGACGCTGTTCGACTAGCCGTCATGGAGATGTCATTTGATGCTGCTGGAGCGAGGTTGAGGGACATTCTTTCAACCATTGGCGGGGCCAAGAAGGCGTCCTCGGATGGTGTTGGGCTGATACCTTGAAAATGCTCTGCGTTCTATTTCAGGCAAACTCCCTAGTCAAGAGCTGTAAAATTATTATGGAATTCCTGATAATTGGCAGTAAGTTGGCATTCGCTTAGCCATGGGCACTCCAGACAAGTCATCAAGACGGGGAAATTTACCCCTATCTGAAGAGGAGATCCGACGTCGCGCCGAACGGCTCGCTGAGCGGGTTCGTCTTATAGTTAATCCTGAGACCGAATCTAAAATAGATTCAGACTTGGATTCGGCTGATGATACACCCGTTTCGAGCGCTCATGAAAGCGATGCTTTGCAGGCGGGGTCTTCATCCGAAGAGACTTCCGCGATTGACCGTCTAGCTGCTCGCCACGAAGCCCTTTTGGCGGATATCAAAGACAATTTAGATTCCGATCGAAGTACCCCAAGTCCACAGAGTGTGGCTGAAATGGCTCCTGTTCGAAAACAGGAAATGCAGAGCGCAGTGGGATCTGTGATGTCGGAAAATGCGGCCTACCAAGGCTTGCTCGATGAACTTGCCAAGGAGGAGAAGGAGGCGGCCGCGGCAGAGATCGTCCAAGAATCCAAGCCCGAGCCATCTGAGAAACCGTCCAAGGCGACCTCTGAAGAGAAAGAAACTTCGAAGCCGGTTGAGAGAGTTCGACGTAGGGGCGTGTCTCAGAGCGAATCTTCAGAGACTACTGATTCCGTCGATCAGTCAGAGCACTTACCCAAGAATTCCACGGTTGGGCGGAAACAACCATCACCACCGCCAGAAGCAGTGGACGCGGAGGTCGAACCTCTTACTGATTCTGAGCGGGCGGTTGAGCCAGTTGAGCCAGTTGAGCCAGTTAGCGAGAGTGAATCGATATCTCCTGAGGCCGATACCGATGCAGCAGAGCCCGAGGATGTAGTCTTGATTTCGTCACTGCCAGATTCTGCAGATGACAGCGCGGCCTCCGAACAAACATCGGATGTTGAGGCCAAAACTGATACAACCCCTGAAGCTGACGATTCTATCGAAGCTGATGCATCGACCGAAAAGGTAGAAGCGGTTCAGTCTGAAAAATTATCCCTTCCCCCTGAAGAAGAGCTTTCTACTGAACCTGAAAGCAAAACCGATTTATCGAAGCCGATGGTTGGGGCTGCTGCGAGTGTAGGCGCAGGCTTGGCAGCGATGTTTGCTCTGAAAGATTCCGCTCAGGCAGATACAGAAAAAGCGTCCAAGCCAACCGATGCTGATTCAGAACCAGACGACAGCTCAGACGATTCTATTGACTTAGCTGACGAAGTCGAGGCGTCGGTAGAGGCGCCACCGAAAGTGAATGAGACTCTGAAGGAGATCGCATCACGTCCGGTTTTTGGCTCGTCTTCTAAATTCTCAGCCCCCCTTGCGTCACCGGTCAAAACCGATCGAGATGACTCGCCCGAGGGACTTGGCGATTCACCCGATGAACCAGCCAAGGCAACAGCATTTGATACCCCATCATTCTTTGTTCCGGATTCGCTCCGAGAGAAGCTCAAATCTCAGTTCTCCGATGAGGAGAGCGCTGCTTTGGAGGAAGAACAAGAGCAGGCCGAGCAAAGTACTTCCGCATTGGGTGAGATTCTTCAATCTGCCTCAGAGGATAGTCAGTTGGAAGAATCTGAGTCTGAGTCGAAGGCTCCTGAGGCTGAGGCTGAGGCTGAGGTTGATATTGAATCCGAGAAGGCGGAAGAGGGCAGCGGTCTTCTCGCATCGTTAGCTCGAGGGGAAGATCTTCGCTCATCTACAGAACTCGAAACAATCGACGAGGTTCCAGGCCGAGATGATGACGAAAATCATGATTCCGTCGAACGCTCGGAAGGCGGTTCACCACTGTTAGATATTGTTTCAGGGACTGTTTCGAATGTCGAGGACGCCGACTCTGTCGATCCAATTGAAATCTTTAACGAGGAAGACACAGACCCAGCCGAGATTTTTGGTGATGACACTGCTAGTGAAAAAGAAGCCAGTTCTCAGGCCTCGTTTAGTCCGTCCCGAACAGAAGGTGCGCGGCAGCGGTCTGCCATTCCTCCTAAGGCCGAGGGCGCACCGTCACCATTTGTAGCCAGCCAATCGGCTACCGCATCCGAGTCGTCAGCATTCAAGGCTGCGCCTGTGGGCTCCCCAACTGAGATCTGGAAGGGGATTGAAGAACAGGTCGAGTCAGAAGACATCGAAGATTCCAGAATCGAAGTGCCGTCAACTAACCGCGCTTCTGAAGAGGTCGAAGATCTCCAAGACGACGATGGATCTGAAGAAGAACAAGCGCTTCCGAGTCCCATTTTACCAGACGGCGATCAGTCGAGTCGCAGTCCCTTTGAAAGGGCTCGAGATAGGCAAGATGCTGATGTGGCAATGCCCGAGTCGAAGCCACATCTTGTCCAATTATCGGGGAAAACAAACGCTGGGAAATCCTTTGCATCGGGTTCAAAGAGCAAACCTGAGCCGATCGAATCTTTGCGTAGTACGGCTAGTCCTGCACTAAAACGACTCCCGCAGGGGCTCCGGCAGATCGACTTGAATCAACCAGATTCTGCCAGCGATGAAGATCTCTTTGCCGATCAAGACCAGCCACGGCGCCGCAGTCGAATACCCTTTATCCTATGGATTTTAGCCCTGTTTGGGGCGCTTGGTTTTGGGGTTTGGAAACTGATGACCGACCCAACGATTTCCAACAGGCTTGGATTTAAAATACCGTGGTCAGACAGCGTGGGTGTCGACGAAAGTTTGGATCCAGCACAGGAGGATGCTTCAACAATCGATGAGGAATCCGCTCTACCTGTCGAGCCGGTGCGACCGAGAACTACTGAGCAGGTCGTCTCTGATACTGAGAGTGTATTGATACCACCTCAAGAGGTTCGCCCTGCTGCAGTGCCCGTAGTTGTGGAAGACCTGCCCCCTCCGCTTGACGTGAGCGAGCCTGTTCCCGTTGTTCCTGAAGAAGTCGAAGCAGCTCGTCCCGAGCCAGTGCAACTCGATCCACAGGAAGTGGAGAAGGTGGAGTCTGAGCCTATGGATTCTGAGCCCGTAGAATCTGAAGTACCCAAGAGTCCCGATTCTGATTCTCAAGCGCCCTCAGAGCCAGTCGTGGCCGCTGAAGTGGACGAGCCAGTAGTTGATCAACCCGTGAGCGCCGTCGAACCAACTAGCCCAGATGACAAGACGGTTCCGAGAGTTGCCCCGAACATTGACATTAATAATGCCCAGGAAGTCCTTGATGCGTTTTTATCGGCCGAGTCCGCTGAGGAAATGATCCGTTATGTGCACGATGTTGACGGCGTTGAAGGTCGGATTCGCTCGCATTACGAGGGAATGAAGCCTGCAGATGTTCGGGTCAATGTAACTTCGATCGACCAGAGCTACTCTGGGTTTGTGCCTGGCACTGATAAGGAGGCCTATCTTTACCGAATTAAGACGGAGAACAATCCTGATGGTTTTCAGGTGTCCCTTGAGCAGTCGCTTGAAGGATTTCGGGTCGACTGGGACTTCTTCATTCAATGTGAAGGTCGGCTCCTTGCACAATTTTCGGAGAACCCGGTGCCGGGAGAGACTGGCGAATTCATGGTCGTTCTTAGGCGCGCCCATGCATTTGGCGATACAGAACTAGAAGAGGGCTATGACTGTTTCGAGATCCGTCCGCCTTCGCTGGAACCGAAGTTAACGGTCTATTTGAAAGAGGGCGGGCTTTTGGCTGATCAGCTCGCCTCGAAGGTCGTGTGGGGCCAAAACTATTTTCCCGTGATTCGAGTCGAGTGGGTGAAGCGCAATGCAGATGCAGAGCCCCACCTAGAAATCCGCAAGATTTTGCGGGAAAAGTGGCGCGATATCTAAGGGACTGTTGAAAAATTGTGGTCCGTCCAGCGGAGGCTGTTGTCGTGGTGGGCTAGGCGCGAGGATCGATGGGATGAACAATCCCAACGCCCACAGTCCTTAAAGGGGCATTGAGAGAAATTCAGGCTTGTTTCGCTGGTAGGCTTCAGGCTTCGCGGCTCGTTCTGAAGAAGTGACTCTTCAGTTTTCAGATCGTTCGGGACTTGGAACTTTTCCAATCGAGAATTTTATCGACCAATAGACCTACCAGCAGAATTGTGAGAGTGCCGATCACGACGGTGAAGTGAGCGTGGAGAGGAGACTTTAGCGCGCCAGGCATCCAGTCCGCTTTGGCGAAACTCTGCCAAGCGATGACTAAGACTCCGATCATTGTTGCTGTGATCGCCGCAGGATTACGAACGCTTTTTCCGATCTGCGCCAGAAGGAACAGGCCGAGCATTCCACCTGCGAAGATTCCCGATAGCTTCCACCAGATGTCTAGAATACTTGCAGAGTCGAACGCCAGAAAGTAGGCGACCCCGGTTCCGATGATTCCCCAGCAAACGGTGGAGACTCTTAAGATTCTCATTTCACCTGCAGGATCCTTAGTCGAAGTAAAGATGTCTTTGAGAGTCACCGTTGCCGAGCTGTTTAAGCTGGTATCGATGGTACTCATCGCCGCAGCAAAAAGAGCAGCGACCATCAATCCACCGATACCAGCGGGCAAGTGATTGGCCATAAAGTGGGGGAGGGCATTATCGCCAGCCTCTTTTCCAGTGGCTTCTTTCAGAGCTGAAAGTTCAGCCATTTGAGCGGCGTTTGCGTCCGCTGTGTAGAAGCCCCACAAGAGGGTTCCGATAAAGAAGAATAGTGCCGACACTGGGATATAGACCAATGCTCCGATCCACAGCGAGCGTCGGGCTTCCTTTTCTGATCTAGCCGCGTGGTATCGCTGAATGTAGTTCTGATCGACACCGAAATTTGTTAGGTTAATGAAGATTCCGAACAGCAATACCGACCAGAAAGTGGGGGTCGCTAAAACGAACTTTACATCACCGAGCGAGAATTTGTTGGCTGCGACCGCTGATTCGATGATCGAGCTCCCCGAAGGCTCACCGAACCACAGCAGAAAAATCACCAGAATTGCCCCGAGCGTAAGAACGATGCTCTGAACGACATCTGTCCAGATCACTGCTTCGATTCCGCCGATCAGCGTGTAGGCGGTGACGAGAATACCAGTAGCAACAATGATCGTTTGTACGTCCCAACCCGTCACCGCGTGCATTCCCAGAGATACTCCGAGCATGATCGTACCGATTCGGCTGACTTGGGTGAGTAGGTAACAAATAACCATATACCTTCGCGCCCAAGGCCCGAGGCGCTCTTCCATGTGGCTATAGGCTGAGATGTGACCCGATCGCCGATAGAATGGGAGAAACCAGCGCGACGCGACCCACGCTCCGATGGGAATCGTTAGGGCAAAAACGAAGAATGCCCAGTTCTCGCTAAACCCCTTTCCGGGATTTCCGATGAACGTGTTACTCGACAAGTAGGTGCCGAATAGCGACAGGCCCACCGCCCAACCGGGGAGCCTTCCTCCAGCGGAAGTAAACTCGCTCGTCGAGCGGCTGCGCTTGGCAAACCAGAAACCCAGCGCGACGACGGCAGCGATGTAGGTAAACAGAACGGCGGTATCGATCGGATCCATTGCCGCCGATTCTGGTGCTCCTAGCAACGCAGCGCCAGCCCAAAAATGAGTGGAGCGCTCTCAGAAGCCCGAGACCGCCGTTGTCGACGGTCTCGGAGTTGATTGGATGAGAAGGCTACCCAACTGGGACGTTAGGAAGTTTCCAGATCTCGTCAGCGTATTGCTGGATCGTTCGATCAGAAGAGAATTTCCCAACCATCGCTGTGTTTAAGATGGCCATGCGCGCCCACTTCGACTTGTCGCGATAGGCTAGATCGACTTCGGCCTGGGAGCGGATGTAGTCCTCGTAATCAGCGAGCACGAGGAACGGGTCTCCACCGTCGAGAAGACTGTCGCGCACAGGGCGCAAGTCATCTGCATTGCCAGTGAAGAAGTCGGAAGCCAGCCAGTCGATGACTTGGCGAAGTTCTTCGTTAGCCCAGTAGATGTCGTAAGGATTGTAACCAGCTTCGTGGATCGCATCGACCTCTTCAACCGTGTTGCCAAAGATGAAGATGTTGTCGTCACCGACCTCCTCTTTGATTTCCACGTTGGCTCCATCCAACGTGCCAATCGTTAGGCTACCGTTGAGCGCGAGCTTCATATTACCGGTTCCAGAAGCCTCTTTTCCAGCCGTCGAGATTTGCTCAGACAGGTCGGATGCCGGAATGATGATCTCTGCGAGAGAAACGGAGTAGTTTGGAAGGAACGCGACCTTAACCTTCCCCTTAATCCTGGTATCGTTATTGATCATTTCACCGACGCTATTGATGGCGTGAATGATGTTTTTAGCCAAAGCGTATCCAGGTGCCGCTTTCGCTGCGAAGATGAAGACCCGAGGCACAATGTCGAGCTCTGGATCGTGGAGCAGGCGACGGTAGAGGGTCAGAATGTGTAGCAAGTTGAGGTGCTGACGCTTGTACTCGTGTAGCCGCTTGATTTGGACATCGAAGATGGCATCAGGGCTAACATCAACACCGCAGCGGTCGAGAATTACCTCGGCCAGTTTGACCTTGTTGCGACGCTTGATGGCCATGAACTCCTTTTGGAACGCAGGGTCATCGGCGTGGTCAGCGAGTCCAGAAAGCTTGCTCAGTTGCTTCGGCCAGTCGGAACCGACCTTCGATGATGCGAGAGCAGATAGTTCCGGGTTGCAGGCCAGAAGCCAGCGTCGAGGAGTAATCCCGTTCGTCTTGTTGTCGAAACGCGTTGGGTAGAGCGCGTCGAGTTCTGGAAACAATTTCTCTTTGAGAAGGCGCGAATGCAGCTCAGCAACTCCGTTCGTTGTATGGCTCCCGACAACCGAGAGGTTCGCCATCCGGATCATCGGTGGATAGCCTTCAGCGATGAGAGACAGGTCTCGTTTCTTAGAGTCGTCACCTGGCCACTTCGCTTCGACATCGCCTTCGAGAAACCGGCGATTGATTTCGAAGATGATCTGAAGGTGGCGGGGAAGAACCTTTTCGAACAGTGGCACGCTCCACTGCTCTAAAGCTTCTGGGAGTAGCGTATGGTTGGTGTAGGCGAAGGTCTTTTGGCAGAGAGCCCATGCTTCATCCCAATTCATTTCAAACTCGTCAATCAGCACACGCATCAACTCAGGGATCGCGACGGCAGGGTGGGTATCGTTCAGCTGAATCGAGACCTTATCAGCGAAGTTAGACCAGTCATTACCGGCGTCGATATGGCGGCGAATGAGATCGCGAATGGAGCAGCAGACGAAGAAGTACTGCTGAACAAGGCGGAGTTCCTTTCCGGACTCGGTTGAATCGTTGGGATAGAGAACTTTCGAGATGGTTTCGGAAATTGCTTTCTCGCGAACTGCGTCCACGTAACCACCGTCGTTGAACACATCGAGATTGAATTCCTCAGAAGCAGTCGACTCCCAGAGGCGGAGGAAGTTTACTGTATCCGTACGGAATCCAGCGATCGGGATATCGTGGGGGACACCTAAAATTGGGCGGGTGTCGACCCAGACAGGGCGTCCTTCTCCTACCTCATCGAATTGCATTTCGACGCGGCCGTAAAGGTTCACGGTAACGGCGTACTCAGGACGAATGATTTCCCAAGGTGTTCCATAGCGGCACCATTCATCTGGCTTTTCGACTTGCTTGTTATTCTCGAAAGCTTGCTTAAACAGTCCGAACTCATAGTGGATTCCGTAACCTACTGATGGCAGATCGAGGGTGGCCATTGAATCGAGGAAACAAGCGGCGAGTCGTCCTAGGCCGCCATTGCCAAGTCCCATATCTGGGCCTTGATCAATGATCGTTGAGATGTCTTTACCAAATGATTTGAGCGCTTCCTCGGTTTCTTCAAAAATCTCCATGCTGCGGAGATTGTTTTCTAGAAGGCGACCCATCAGATACTCGAGGGAGAGGTAGTAGACTCGACGAACATTTTGCTCGGCATGAGCAGCACGCGAACGGCCAGATTTGTCGAGTAACCGATCGCGAACAGCGAGAGATGTGGCAGTCCACCAGTCATTCTCAGTCGCAGTATCAATATCATGCGCCAACGTGTAGCGAAGATGATTCCGAATTGAAATCTTCATGCCTTCAGCCGTGGTGTCGGTATTGAAATTAAAAGCGGTTTTACCCGCAGATGGTTTTTTGGTAGGTGCGGTGGTATCCATGGCAGCCAGTGTCGTTGGAAATATAAATTGAATCCGTGATATACGGAGGGCGGAACATAGCCAGATTGACCCATAACCCAAGTAGCTTTTCACGAAGCAAGTTCTGGGCCTGAAAGCAGAACTTTCGACTGAGACAGCAGAAGCAGTTGACGATTGCTTGGAGTGTTTTAATCTCCAACCTCACTTTCAGGCCGACGTGGCGGAATTGGTAGACGCGGTGGATTCAAAATCCGCTTCTTTCGGGAGTGTGGGTTCGAGTCCCACCGTCGGTATTTCTGAAGTTGTGTGAGGCACGAGCTGGCTCGATTTCGACGCGTTGCACTTGTGAGTCGAGCTGCCGGTCACCACACTGCCGAAGTTACCAGCCCTCCGAGAAGTGTGAGACCAGCCGAGCCGACGATACCGATCCAGAAGAAGATCGGCCGAAGGGTCTCGAAATTTATGCGAGTAAATAGCCCGATATAGATTTCGAGAAGTGGCCCAAGGGTATAGCCAATATTTGCTCCGATGCCCCAAGCGATGGCGTTGATCGCAAACAAAATCGGGTGGCCCTCTCGGATAAGAAATATCCCTCCAATTAGACCAGCCACCAATAGAACGATGTTATAGGTAACTCGTCTTCGTTCCCACCACAGCACTCGTTCGCGCAAACTTGTGCGAAGGTCGGTCTCGCTCGTATTGCCGTGAAGCCCAGATGCTGGAGTCGAATATGGGTTCACATCGGGATCCATCGTTTCACCTTGCCACAATTTTGGGCTCGGGTCTTCTGTGCAATCCAACATCAATGCGACGACATCGCATTGCGTCGGGCTGGAGTCCCGCTATGGGTGTGCGATGAAGAACGCAAATCAGAACAATTTTCGTATTGGCCGCGTCGGATCTGCAGTCGTTGTGATCGCGCTTGGATCTCTTCCGCTCTCCGGTATTGCTAAAGATAAGGAGCCCTCTCCTGCAGAGAAAGCCGCAGAGTCGACAACGGCAGCGCCAGCTAAAGTCGAAGAGGCGAAAAAGACTCCCCTCAAAGTCGGCAACTTCACTTTTCAGCTGTCCCCACCTTGGACGGATAAAAAACAGACCCGCCCGATGGTTAAGGCGGTTGTCGCTTGGACCGATCCAGCGAAAACTCATAAACCACTCGATGCCACTTTCTATCATTTCGGCCCTGGTCAGGGAGGATCAGTCGGAGCCAATGTCAGTCGCTGGGAAGGCCAGTTCCGAGGTAAGGTCGACAAGAACGCCGAAGAGCTCAATCTCAAGAATGGCAAGGTCACCATCGTGCACCTGAAGGGAACCTATATGGATGGCCCGATGTTTGGAGATAAGACGCCGAAAGACGGGCACGCGATGCTTGGGGCGATCTTCGAAGATGCCAAAGGTGGCCACGTTTTCATCAAATTGACCGGGCCAGGAGCTGCGGTCGAGGCTTCCAAGAAGGCCTTTTACAAGCTGGCTTCGAGCCCGCTTGAGTAACCGCACTCGCTGCTAACAAAAATTATTTTGAGCCAAACAAACACCGGCAATTTTGTCGAACTCGGCGTCGCCCCGCACCTCGTGCGACGTCTCACTGAACTCGGTATTGAAGTTCCTACTGAGATTCAAAGTCGGGCCATTCCGCTGTTGCTTGGGAAGCCGGTCGACTTGATTGGCCAAGCCCAGACAGGAACTGGAAAAACGGCTGCATTTGGGTTGCCGCTTGTCCAAAAAGTTCACGCTTCGAAAGATCGAGTTCAGGCGATCGTTCTCGCTCCGACTCGGGAACTCGCGAAACAGATCGGCAAGCAACTGTTTCGATTTACCAAATATGCCGACGAAAACATCTTCACGGAAGTCGTCTGTGGTGGTGAAGATATGGACGAGCAGATTCGAAGGCTCAAGCGTCCCACCCACATCATCGTCGCTACGCCCGGCAGATTGAATGAGCTTCTTCAGAAGCACTCTCTTGATATCTCACGAACTACGATGCTCGTGCTCGATGAGTGCGATGAAATGCTCAGCATGGGATTCAAAGACCAAATCGATGTGGTTTGCGAAGCCACTCGGGCGCGGCGCAGCACGTGGCTGTTTTCGGCCACGATGCCAGAAGGTATCGAGCGACTGATTCAGAATGAGATGGCTCCCGATGCCGAGCAAATCCAAATCGGAGGTGGCGGAATCGTTAACCGGAACATCCGGCACCGCTATGTTTCTACTAGCAACGAGGATCGGTTTGAAGCCATTGTCGACTTTCTCGAAACACAGGGTGAAGAGCGTGGGGTCATCTTCTGTCGAATGAGAGCCAGAGTCAGAACATTGGCAAAGCAGCTGGCCGAACAAGACCTAGAGGTCGATGTCATCCACGGCGATCTAACCCAGAAAGAACGCGACAAGGTCATGCGAGGCTTTAAGAAGGAGCGGTTTCAGATTCTGATCGCAACCGATGTGGCGGCTCGTGGCATTGATGTCGAGGGCCTAGCCTATGTGGTTCATGACGGTCTTCCAGACAATGCGGAATGGTACACGCATCGAAGTGGACGTACCGCGAGAGCCGGTAAGTCAGGACTTTCGATCTCTTTTGTTCACCCGAAAGAGGAGCGCCGACTCAATCACTTTGCAGGTGAGTTGGGGATTTCGTTTGAGGAGTATTAGTTAAGGGTTCTTCGAGGTATTTAGTGGAAGGCTCGCCTGAGCCTTCGAAACTGGCTAGGCTCGGCTGGGGGGCGTTAGCGGAGCCCAACTGCATTGCCCAGATTGCGGTGCTCAGAGCGGTCGCCATGATCTGGCTCCCGAGAGAACTTGGAGGCATCTAGACACGATGGGGTTCGAGACTGTGCTCGTGGCTCGGTTGCCGCGGTGCCGTTGTAGTGCCTGCGGTGTAAAAACGGTGTCGGTGCCGTGGGCCGATAGCCACTCGCGCTTCACGTGGGCCTTCGAGGCGTTCGCCATTGAGGTGCTGATGGCGTGCTCGTCGACACAGGCAGCCTGCCGCCTACTTGGGATTGGCTGGGACGTAGCCCACCGCATCATGAGCAGGGCAGTCGATCGCGGTATCGCTCGGCGGTCTCTTTCGGATGTGGCGAGGGCTGGGCTGGACGAGAAGAGTTTCTTGCGCGGTCACAGCTACTTGTCAGTGCTAAGCGACATCGATGGGGGCCGAGTGTTAGATGTCGCTATGGGTCGAGACGCCGAGGCCGCAGAGGGCTTGTTTGCTAGTATTGGTGCGGGTACAGACGAGGGCCCTCGCATTGCGGCCGTCGCCATGGACATGTGGCCAGCCTTCATGACTGCGATAGAGGACATGTTGCCTGAGGCCGATATCGTCCACGACAGATTCCACATCTCAAAGCATCTAAACGATGCAGTCGCCCAAGTTAGAAGAGCGGAGCACAAAGCCCTGCTCGGCCAGGGAAACAGCATCCTCACTGGCACCGCCCACATCTGGAATTACTCGGAAGAAAACCTACCCGATTGGCGAATCCCTGAGTTCACCAAACTCAGGGATGAGGGCTTGAAGACCGCGAGGGCGTGGCTGATTAAGGAGTGCCTGCGCCACCTGTGGGACCTTTGCTCGACTCGGGAGCAAGCAGCCGAGTTCTTCGACGAGTGGTACTCGTGGGCCGTGCGTAGCCGACTCGCACCGATCCGCAAAAAGGCGAAAATGGTGAAGCGCCACATCGAGGGCATTCTGAACTACTTCGAACACTGGATCACCAACGCAGTGGCAGAGGGACTCAACTCCAAAATCCAGTCCCTGAAGTCGGCTGCTCGTGGATTCAGAAGCTTCGACAACTACCGCATCCGGATACTTTTCCACTGTGGAAAGCTTAACATGACCCCTCGAACGACCCACTAAATACCTCGAAGAACCTCGAGAAAAAGCCAGACCTCGTGATTCTTCTTTTTGGCACCAATGACATTCGAGCTGATAGCGAGCGGGCATACGTT
>ENA-ORXR01000267-ORXR01000267.1-marine-metagenome-genome-assembly--contig:-NODE-267-length-79079-cov-7.405990_pt1 | contig 79079 bp, 71 predicted proteins | sample MGYA00237866_ERZ511479 | MGnify/ENA metagenome assembly ERZ511479 | reverse complement strand
GGCGAGGCTTTTTAACGAAGGAACATGAAGAACAAAATAAATAATTACCGTCATTCTAAACTAGAATTGGTATTAAAAGTCCAAACTGAAATATGAAGCACAATATTAGATGCGCCTACACTTCCTAAATATATAAAGAAAAATTCAACTATTAATTTATTTTATGGTTACTATAAAAATTATATACTTTTTTATATGAATAAAAGTGCTAAATTTAAGAATACAAGAGTAGATAAAATGAAATTTTGTAATTTTGTTAAGCCAATAAAAGATGAAAAATAAAGATAATTCAACTAGTATAATTTCGTATGTAAAAACCTTATTTACGAATAAGAATTCGACTAAGAATTCGAATAAGAAATACAGTCGAATAGCTAATCACCAACCAAGTTGGATGTATAGAAATGAATAAAGTCTATTTACCATTTTCAGTATCTTAGATCACGTTAGTAAAGCTAACTTTTGATTTGGAAAAGTATATAAAATCGAGGCATCAAGTGTGAGAACACTTGGTGTTTTTTATCTACTGAATAATGGATGGGTTATTTAAAGAAATTGTACCTACTCAATCATATGTTTAAAATGGTCACAGAAACATAGATTGCATTTTCTTATGTCAGAGTCTCCCTAAATAATGCTCGCTTATCATATAAATGCTAAACTAGCTAATGTTTTTATTCGTACCTACGGCAAGGCCAGAAGCATATCTCATTACCATGCATAAAAAAGCCCTTCATTTTTTCAAATAAAGGGCAGGTTAGTTTGTAACAGCTATTTGTAAAACTATTTTTCTTAATTGCTTATCGTAACCTTTACTACGGCTGAATTAGCCGGAATAGTAAATTGGCTGTGTCTAGAAGATGCTTCTTCAATATCTTCATCTTCTTTAGGGCCTTGGTCGATAGCTTCTGCACTCTGAGCTGGCTTCTGATCTGGACCTGTTCCCGGTGCAGTATCCGCTTCAGTTCCTGAATCATAAAGTTTCACCTCCATACTGATGTCTCCTGATATAGGGTTTCCATCTTCATCAAACAACTCTATACCGCCATCATCAAATGAGTAGAACCAGTCATTACTCTGTACCATCATTGTCATAAATTGTAATCTGTCATCTTCAGAATCAGCTGTAAAGGTAAAGCTACTGCTTTCTCCATTGAATAATGCTCCACCTGCATCTGGTCCTCCTGGTGATGGTACTGCCATGCTGGATTGCACATTATCATCAGCTGTAAGCATGGCAACCATATCGTCAAATGCACCATCTTCAGCAATTCTCTCTGTACCTACATTAGCTTTGTCCCCTTCTCTGAACATCGGATCGTCTCCTGTAAACAAAGCAAATACTGGTGGAGATAGAGGTACAATACCACCGGCTCTATCTGTGTCTACTGTACCTGCTACACTGACATTCTCTACTGTAACTGTAAATGCTGTAGAAGTAATTTCTTTTTCGTCATCACCACAGCTTATAAATGTTGATGTAAAAATGAACATAGCTAGGTATAAAATTGAATTTTTAATTCTCATAATCGTGTTAAAATAAATGTTTGGATAATATTTGTCCGAATGATGTACGATGATTTTCACAGAATGGTTTGATCTAATACCGTATAAGTGTCTTTATAGGTGTTGTTATCAGCTATATGTCCCGCATCAGACATAAGCATGACAACGCTATATAATCAGTCTGCTTTAAAATCTTAAGCTTACATTGCGGTATACAATTGGATTATGATGAGTCTTTATACTACTCCAGTTGTGGACTATTACATATATTACGAGAGATTAATTAACTCGCTAAATATGCCGCTAATCTTTCCCTAAATTATAGAATAGTATAATTATTGAGTATTCATGCTTTTATGAAGTTTTCATAATCTTCACGGTCTTTAGAAGATAATTTCAAGTGTTATACTCCGCTAATTAATTCACTTACAACTAGTCTCATCTAAATCGGCATTTAGAGACAAGATCTAACACAAGCATCAGGTTTTACGGAGTTTCTGAAAATAGGGAGTTATACCAATTCTAGATTAGAATGATGGTAATTATTTATTTTGTTCTTCATGTTCCTTCGTTAAAAAGCCTCGCCGAACCTATAGGTTCTTTGCTAGCCCGCCCGCTTAGTGCTGTGCCTGCCGTATGCAAGGAGGCAGGGTTCTTTCATTTAAAGCACTTTCGTACTTTATTTGACTACGTCGAACTCATTCGTTTTTTGCCTTGATCCATTTTGAACAATTCTAAATCCTTTTCCGTCATCTAAAAATAGAAATGGTATTACAGTCTAGCTCCTTACGCTTTAAGATCTATTTCTTGCAGGTGATCCATTCTATTTCTCTCTAGAAATGCATCTATCGTTTCGAAGTGCTCTATCACACGCTTGTCCTTAAACTCAAATACTTTCTCTGACAAACCTTGCAGAAAGTCTCTATCGTGAGAAACCAATATCAGGGTCCCATCAAAATCTAACAATGCCTCCTTAAGCACATCCTTAGAACGAAGATCCAGATGATTCGTCGGCTCATCGAGAATCAACAAGTTCACCGGCTCTAGTAATAGTTTTACCATGGCCAACCTAGTACGTTCTCCACCGGATAATACACTCACTTTCTTATCGATATCTTCTCCACTAAACATAAATCTTCCCAGAATATTCTTGATTTGAGTTCTTATATCTCCTTTGGCTACCTCATCTACCGTCTCAAAAACGGTGAGGTCTTTGTCGAGTAGAGATGCTTGGTTCTGAGCAAAATATCCTATCTCTACATTATGACCTAATTGACATGTTCCCTCATGTGGAATTTCACCTAACATCGCTTTTATCATGGTAGATTTACCTTCACCATTCCGTCCTACAAAACTTACTTTTTGTCCACGTTCTATCGTCATATTCGCATTACTAAATACCACATGTTCGTCATAGGACTTAGATAAGTCCGTTACAAGAACAGGGTAATCCCCTGACCTCGGTGCAGGTGGAAATCTAAGCTTCAGTGCAGAGCTATCTACCTCATCTATTTCTATAATCTGTAATTTCTCTAACATTCTTTCTGTAGAGTTTACCTGATTCGCCTTAGAGTAGGTTCCCTTAAATCTTTCTATAAACCGCTCACTAGTTGCAATAAATTTCTGCTGTTCCTTAAATGCCTTTACCTGATGGAGACGACGATCTTCTCTGAGCTGAAGATAATGAGAATAGTTAGCCTTATAATCATAGATCTTACCCATGGTCACCTCTATTGTTCTCGTTGTAATATTATCTATAAACGTCCTATCGTGAGAAATTACTACCACAGCTTTCGCCTTATTGATTAGAAATTGCTCCAGCCAGATAACAGACTCTATGTCAATATGATTTGTTGGCTCATCCAGTAATATAAGATCCGGTTTTTGTAATAATATTTTAGCTAGCTCTATTCTCATTCTCCATCCCCCACTAAACTCACTGGTAGATTGTGCGAAATCATTTCTTCTAAAACCTAGACCAAGGAGCGCTTTTTCTACTTCCGCGTCATAATTGATTTCTTCTATAGCGTAGAATTTCTCACCCAGATCTGTCACCTGTTCTATGATTTTCATATAGTCTTCAGAATCATAATCTGTGCGTGTTTCTAATTCCTTATTCAGCCTTGCTAATTCATCACGCATAACAAAAATCTCTTTGAATGCCTTCGACGCTTCTTCGAATACCGTACAATCATCCTCCATTAAAAGATGTTGCGGTAGATAGGCAATTACTCCCTCCTTAGGAACTCTTACATGTCCTCGTGTAGCTTGCTGCTCACCAGCAATAATTTTCATCATAGTAGATTTACCCGCACCATTCTTACCCATTAGTGCTATTTTGTCGTTCTCATTGATCACAAAGGAGATATCACTAAACAGGGTGTGCCCACTAAACTCTACCGCTATATTATCTACAGAAATCATATACTCTATTTTAGCCTGCAAAAGTATAAAATTCTAGGCGCTTTTCTATGTCAATTAAATACAGCAACAAAAGGAAATCAGATGGAGTTATCTGAAATTACGTTTTAAGTAGTATACCCAACATATTATCACATTATACTAAGTCTATATTGTATTTTAGGGAATTCTTATTTTTTCTTAACACATTACTAATTGTCTGAAGAGAGCCTAGCTTTCAGCTGTTTAGCTAGTGCCAGGTTTTAGAATTATAACACCTTACTTTAGATTTATACTTTGTATTATTGCGATATAAAAAATATGACGCTTAAAACCGCACTAAAACGTAGATGAATACTTCAGGAAAATCAGATGATTATTTTCATGCGCTAGATACAAAAGGTCAAAGCATAGAACTACCCGTTCGTTTTACCTTTCCATTCTACTACGAGCCGCATCCATTAGCCATTATCGCTGCAGAGGAATTAGAAGAACATCTTAAATCTCAGAAAGAGTGGAAACATAATTTTGGACTAGATGCTACAAAAGAAGGACTCGTTATAGGAAAAATGTTCGGTGTATTAGTTGTAAAAAACGAATCAGGAGAACTAGGTTATCTAGCAGCATTCTCTGGTAAGCTAGCTGAGAAAAATCATCTTAGAGGATTCGTACCTCCTATTTATGATATACTTTCCGTAGAAGGATTTTACAAAAAAGAGGAGGCGGTACTTAACGTTATCAATGCAAAAATTGAAAAACTAGAAAAAGAGGATTCCTATCTCGTTGCAATAGCATCTCTACAAAAAGAAAAAGATAATACAATACGCAAACTAGCAGAACAAAAAGAAATCATGCGTTCCGCAAAGAAGAAAAGAAAAGAAAAAAGAATAGCGGGCGAAGAGCAACTACCCGCTGAAGAATTTTCAGCACTCAAAAAAAAACTAAGCCAAGAAAGTATTAATCACTCGTATTACTATAAAGATTTACAAAAATACTGCGAAGAAAAAATAGCATCAGCTAAAAGAGAACTAGACAAATACCTATCTGTAATTAACGCATATAAAGAAGAAAGAAAAAAGAAATCGGGAATATTACAGGCTCGCTTATTTGATCAGTATCATTTTCTAAATGCAGAAGGTACCTCTAAAAGCCTGGTCCATATTTTTCAGGAAACCATCCCTAATATTCCCCCAGCAGGTGCTGGCGAATGTGCTGCACCCAAGCTGCTACAATATGCATATACCCATAATATGCAGCCCATAGCTATGGCGGAGTTTTGGTGGGGACAAGCACCTAAGTCACAGATCAGAAAACATGGCCAGTTCTATCCTGCCTGTCGAAGTAAGTGCGAACCCATACTAGGACATATGCTTATAGGCTTATCCGTAGATGAAAATCCTATGCTGAGTAATCCCGCCTTAGGCAAAAAGATTACTATAGTATACGACGATGATGACCTTGTAGTAATTAACAAACCAGCAGAATTCTTGTCGGTACCTGGAAAAAATATTAAGGATTCTGTTCTATCTAGAGTTCAAGATCTATACCCAGATGCTACTGGACCACTGATCGTGCATCGACTAGATCAGTCTACCTCAGGACTTATGTTACTGGCTAAAAACAAGTCCGTACATAAGGCTCTTCAGAAACAATTTCAAGATCGTACCGTTAAGAAAAAATATGTCGCTATACTAGATGGAATTCCAGAAGAAAAACAAGGAACCATAGAGCTCCCCCTCAGAGTAGATCTAGATAATAGACCACACCAGCTTGTTTGTTATGAACATGGTAAACCCTCCAAGACCCAATGGAAAATTGTGAAAATAAAAAACAATAAAACCAAGGTCTACTTCTACCCGATCACTGGGCGAACCCATCAGCTACGCGTACACGCCGCTCACCCACAAGGCATTAATATTCCTATAGTCGGAGATGACTTATATGGCACACGAGCGGAGCGACTTCTACTCCATGCCACACGTTTAGAATTTACTCATCCCAGCACTGGAGAAAAAATGATTGTAAAGGTAAAGGAGGACTTCTAGGAAATTGCGTCACACTGGCCCGTAAGTTCTACTGGATGAGTTCATATTCTGAAAATCATAACCCCCTTAAGGGCTTAGAGCCCTTAAGGGGGTTATGATTTCTTAAGCTATATATTTTTAACTTTTTTTAAAAGATAAAGGCGCCGTCCTCATATATCTTCTCACCATCTGCAAGAATATATGCATCTTGGCTCATATCACATATCATATCCCAATGGATAGATGACTTATTCGTACCGCCTGTCTGAGCATAGGACTGACCAATGGCCATATGGATAGTTCCTCCGATCTTTTCATCAAACAAGATATTACCAGTAGGTTTCTGTATATTATAATTTGTTCCTATCGCTACTTCTCCAAAATATCTAGACCCTGGAATTTCAAAAATCTTATCCAACAAGTTTTTGCCTTTATTAGCATCCCATTTTACAACTTGTCCCTCTTCTACCCATAGCGTAATTCCTTCTACCTCATGTCCCATATAGATCGATGGATAATCAAAATGGACAACTCCATTTACAGTATTTTCAATAGGACCAGAGTAAACTTCTCCCGAAGGCATGTTATTTTTCCCATCAGAGTTAATCCAGATTCTATCCTTGACAGAAAAACTAATATCTGTTTTTGCCGACTTGTACTGAATCTTATCTTTCTGGTTTAATAGATCTACTATTCTTTGTTGCTCTCTACCGATCTTTTTCCATTCTTCTGCTGGATTTTCTGCATGGAGGTGACAGGCATTATGTACAAAGTCTTCATACTCTTCTAGAGACATTCTAGCAAACTGTGCTGACGCCTGAGTCGGAAACTGACAGAGGGTTCTCTTCATTGACCTATCCGCTGTTCTTCGGAAATAAGTCTGCTGTATATCTTTATGTGCATCCCTTCTTATATCTCTATTGTGACTATTAAGATTCTGGGTTTCTGTCAAATTATATGGCGCCCTTATCACTAGGTAGGCATCAAAATTTTCTACTGCATGCTTGTATAAAAACGAAGGTTGTAGTAATACATTTTCTTTTCCTTCATTGATCAGAATTCTGCTTTTCTCTCTGAATTCCATTTCGACCTCTACATGTACACCGTTCTTGACGCTCTCTCTGAATACCTCTCTGATAAGTGGCTCAGCCAAGGCTGTAGACTTAATAAATAAATTATCTCCCTCTTGCAGTTCTAGGCAATAGTGCACGAGTAGATGAGCATATTTTTTCAGTATTGACATAGAAATTTTTCCTGTTTTTGTGGTTACCAATGTTTTGTCATGTAAGGATATCGCTTCTCATACTGCTCCTCTGCCATCTCCCTTATCTTAGCTTTCAGTTTACCTATATTCTCTTTTTTAGAGGCAGAGATAAATACGACTTCGAGATTATGCTCATTGGTTAGCGTTTCCTTCAGCTTAGTCAAGATTTCGTTTTTCGTTTCTTCATCTAGAAATTCATCAAAATATTTCTCACGATATAAGTCTATCTTATTAAAAACTAATAAAGTAGGTTTCTCTATAGCCTCCAGTGATTTTAGTGTTTTGGTTACGGTGCTGATATGGTCCTCGTACTGCCCATGTGAGATATCTACGACATGCAAGAGAATATCACTTTCTCTTACTTCATCTAGCGTAGACTTAAAACTTTCTACCAGGTGATGCGGGAGTTTTCTAATAAACCCTACCGTATCAGATAACAGCAAGGGCATCCTATCTAGGACCATCTTTCTTACTGTGGTGTCTAGGGTTGCAAACAATTTGTTCTCCGCAAAGACCTCTGACTTACTGAGTATATTCATCAGTGTACTCTTACCAGCATTGGTATAGCCTACTAAAGAAACACGTATGAGTTCTCCTCTATTTTTACGCTGTGTAGTATTTTGTAAATCTATTTTCTTAAGCTTATCCTTCAGCTTAGAAACCTTGTCTCTTACAATTCTTCTATCTGTCTCTATCTCCATCTCTCCAGGTCCTCTCATACCGATACCCCCTTTCTGTCGTTCCAGGTGAGTCCATAGTCCTCTCAGTCGAGGAAGTAGATATTGCATCTGCGCAAGTTCCACCTGAGTCTTCGCCTGTGCAGATCTAGCCCTACTAGCAAATATATCTAGGATAAGAAAACTCCTATCTATGATTTTTACCTTCCACTCTTCTTCCATGACACTGGTCTGTCTAGGCGTAAGGTCATCATCGAAAATCGCTAGTGCAATATCATGTGTTTCTATATATTCCTTTATCTCTGCTACCTTACCTTTTCCGATGAAAGTAGACTTGTTAGGGTGTGGTAGTTTCTGTGTAAATCTTTTGACCGTCTTAGCCCCTGCTGTCATAGCAAGAAACTCTAACTCATCTAGATACTCAGACATTTGTTCTTCTGATGAATCAGGCAAGATCAGACCGATCACTACGGCCCGTTCTATCTCCTTCCTTAGTCCACTATTTTTTTGTTTTGATATATCCCAGTTGTCACTCATAATATTATTTCCTTAGCCATGATTGCGGATTTTGTTTTTTCTTCCCCTTCCATACTTCTAGATGTAGGGTATTGTTCACCTCTCCTATTAGGGCACGACTTTCTAGCCGTTGCCCTTTCGATACATATATGTTTTCTAGCTTAGAATAGACGGAATAATAATCACCATGTTTCACTATAACCATATTACCTTGTCCAGAAATAGATCGTGCACTTACAACCGTTCCTTCGAATAGTGCAAATACCTGTGCACCTACACCTCCCATAATATCTATTCCATTATTTACAATTTCTATATCCTTTAATGTAGGATGATTCTGTTTTCCATAAGAAGAACTTATAAATCCATTATCTATCGGCCATTCTAATTTTCCTTTGTTCTTTTTGAAATTACCAGAATAGCTTACAGATACATTAGTATGTGTAGCTGGCGGTGGCGTGTATGTACTAGCTACTGGCGCATTGTAACTAGATGGATTGTTGATCTCCTCATAGATTGTACTTTCTATCGCTTGGTTTAGTTTCTCTCGTTCTCCTCGTTGTGCGATGAGATCTATCTTTAGATTTACCTGCTCCATTTCTAGTTCTGCAAGTAGACTATCTTTCTCCACTAGTTCCTTATCCATTAGGATGGCTTGTTCGTTTTCGGATTCTAGTAGTAACTCCTTTTGGCTTCTCTCTTTATTTTGGAAAAAATGCATAGAATCTAACTCTTTTCTATAGTCCATGAGCACGAGTTTTCTACTCTTGATGAAGTTCTCATATTGCCCTGAAAATATCCATCTCTTGTAAGCCTCAGATAAGGAAGAAGAAGATATAATATAGATCCATTTTTGTTCCGTAAGTTTATGGATATATTTTTTCTGTAACAGTTTAATATACTCATTTTTGAGAGATGCAATATCCTTATTTAGATTTGCTGCATTGACATCTATATCTCCTATAATGGAATCTGTCAATAATAGCTCCGCACTTATATTCTCCCTGAGTTCTTTTCTGTCCACAATAAGCTGTTCTAGCAACTCATAATTCTTAAGTGTAGAGCTATGCTCTTCGTCCTTAGCCTCTAGAACCGAGGAAGTATTATCTATTCGCTTCAGTAAGTTCTTACGTTGTTTCTCTAATGCCCTCTTGCTCTGACCGTCAGCATCTGAAACAATGCATAGAAAGAAAATCAGTAAGCAAGCACTAGTTAAGTTTTGTATAACGTGACGGTATGTCAAATTTTATTTTTTTAGGTACATCTATTTCCAGATCCTTTATCTCTATCCTAAGCCTCATCTCTTGTTCATTCTGCAATGGAACATTGTATGCTCTAAGGTAACAAAAGTCTGTATTCTTGTCACAATCAGCGTAAGCTATTGACATCTCACCCCCTTCCATACTTTCTATAGTATACGCTGTAAGATGATTCATCAAAAATGGAACCAAATATGTGTAATGATAGAATCCATCAGAATATATCAGCTTATAAAAATCACCTTCCTCTATGATGTCATATGTACCTGTAGAATCGGGAATCTCTATGTTTCCAGAAATAAGATTTTCTGCGATATCATAATCTAGGTCTATCCCATAGAAATCGGAGACATCTTGCCAGGACATCGAGATATAAGTCTTATCTAATCTGTTGATCGCTTTTACAGAATCCCTATCCAATTGTACCCTTAATCCCTCGATACTATATTTCTTCAGCACCATCCAGATAACACTATCTTTTCTGATCCTGAGAAATGCCGATCCCGACTCTGAGTAATATGGCGATTGGAAATTTATTTTAGCCTTAGCTACATACCAATCAAAATCTGTATTATGATTTTCAACGACCTTAAACGCCGCTTCTTTTGACATTTTTTTTACAACAGTATCGACTACAATCTTCCTACTTTTACAAGCAAATAAGGAACTGATACAAAACCAAAGAATCCATGCTCTCATGAAGCTTAGGATTTAGATGCTTCTATTTTCTCCTGCAGGGATTCTGAAAAATAACCTAGCGTGATCGCCCTTTTCCAAAATTTTAATGCCTCCGTTATCTGCCCTTTTGCCTCTAAGATATCTCCCATAAGTTTAGCATGTATAGGATCGGAACTATCTGTTATTTTGACATCCTTATAAGCCCCACTTATATATGCTTCGTGCAGCTTAAGACTGTTAAGTAATTCTTCTGAATTTTTATTTCCACCGGCAATCAGGTATGCTTCTTCTGTAAGAGAAGCTAGCGTCTGATTTTTCTTAGCATATAGATTAGCCAGTGTATAAAAATAATAAGCCTCCACACTGTTAGGATATAAATCTATTATTTGCTCTGCATAATTTTCTAACTCAGGATATGCCGACTCAAAATACAAAGAATGCATGAGTGAGGACCATACCGCATATACCTTATCATTCAGCTCTATGGTTTTCTTATAATAGCTTATCGCTTTTTTCTGGCGCATAGAATTAAAATAAAAATCACCTGATATGGCATACACCTTGGCTTCTTGTGGATACAAATTTCTCATTGTTTCCATTATGTTTTCTAAGGCCACATTGTACGGATCGGTGGGATCAGACGGCATATCTTCTAAGAAGCTTATAAGCTCTAACAGTTTAGCGTCTATGGGAATATTTTCGTTTTCTATTAAGGGCATGATCGCTTTAAAATAGCTAGTGCCATCTTTTCCACTATCTCCTCTTTCTACCAGTGCTAAATTAGCAGTAGGGTCATCAGGGTCCAGTTGTAAAATTTCGTTATACACCGGCTTTGCTAGATCCGACTTATTAATGGATTCTAGATAAGAAGCTAGACGCAACTTATGATCTTTGTTATAAGGAGCGGAACTAGCAAGTTTTTGTAATTCTAAAATTGCCCCAGGCTGATCTCCTGAAGAAGTAAAGATCACAGCTTTACGAGAAGATATAGGTTCTTGTATACCTACTTTTTTTTCAGCTTTATTCAGACATGAAATAGCCTCCTTATATCTTCCTGCTTTTTCTAATACATCTGTCAATCTAAAGTAATGTTGGATATTAGATGCATCTAGACTGATCAGTTTGTTAAGGCTTTCTATGCTACCTTCTATATTTTTACTTGCGTTCTCTATATCAGCCTTGAGCAAATAATAGCTTAGGTTATCATCAGAAAATTTTATAGCTTTTCTGATATCCTGATACGCTGCATCCTTTTTGTCCAATTGTAAGAAGGCCCCTGCCCGCTCATAATACAGAGCACCATTACTTGGTTCGCTTTTGAGTAGTTTATTAAGGGTTTCTACTTGCTTATCATAGTTGCCTTCTAGCTTGTACATGATAGCATCGATGAAACTTGTCTGCTCTGAAATGTCTGCCTCTGAATACATACCAGGCTGAGCTGACAGACCTAGTTGTCCAGATATAGCGACTACAAAAAATATTAATATTCTTTTCATAAGTGGTGATACAAATATACGTCAGAAAAGAAAAGTAAAACAATCTTTAAGGATTGTATAACATATTTCTTTAGTCTATAACCGTAATTTTCATCATATTAGTTCGAAAACGCTTACCTATTGGCATAGATCCTGTGTTTATAATTACATCTTTAGTTTTTATAAGCCGCTTTTTCTTTAGGATGCTTGCAATATCTTTTATCGTTCCGTCTGTAGTTGTAAACTTATCATAATGGAACGCTTTTACGCCCCACAGGAGGTTCAAGGCTGGACAAATTTCCTTTACAGATGAAAAGATGAAAATTGAAGACTTAGGTCGGTAACTTGATATCTTAAAAGCTGTGTAGCCTGATACGGTGAGACCTGCTATCCCTTTAGCATTAATATCTTCAGCTAGTTTAGCTGCTCTTATACAAATAATATCGGAAAAATAGGTATCAGAATCAGCATTAGGCTTTGGTCTTTTCCCATGAATTTCGTAATGATTCTCGGCTTCCTTGATAATATTATTCATCGCCTGCACTACCTTGACAGGATGCATACCTACAGAAGTTTCTCCACTTAGCATTACAGCATCGGTACCATCTAGGACTGCATTAGCTACATCCGTTACTTCAGGTCTGGTCGGACTTGGATTAGTGATCATGCTTTCCATCATCTGAGTGGCAACGATAACAGGCTTAGCTTTCTGGATACATCTCTTTATAATATCTTTCTGTATAGCTGGCAATCTCTCTATCGGAACTTCTACACCCAGATCTCCTCTTGCTACCATGATGGCATCAGATTCTTTGATGATAGATTTTATATTAGTTATAGCCTCTGGTTTCTCTATCTTCGATATGATCTTAGCATTATGTCCTGTCTTAGCTATTCTTCTACGTAACTGTTTGACATCTGCCGCCTGCCTTACAAATGATAAGGCTATCCAATGTACTGGAAACTTAAGAATAAAGTTAAGATCCTTAATGTCTTTAGTTGTCAATGCAGGCAGGCTTATCTCTGTATCAGGAAGATTCACTCCCTTGTTAGAGGAAAGCACACCACCATGCAGCACTTTTAGTTTGACTATGGAAATCTTATCTGTGGAGATTACTTTTAGCTCTAACTTACCGTCATCTATAAGTATTTTCTCACCTACGGTAACATCTTGGGCAAGTTTTTTGTAACTCATGTAAATACGCTCCTTTGTCCCCACACAAGGCTTATTGACAAACGTAATAACATCGTTCTTTTTAAGCTCTAAGGCATTATTTTCTATTTTACCAACCCGTAACTTAGGCCCTTGTAAATCAGCTAGAATACCTATATGGATATCGTTCTCTTTGTTAATTTTTAGGATATGCTCGATTACCTCTTGATGATCCTTATGAGAACCATGAGAGAAATTGAGCCTAAACACATCTACACCCGCCTTTATCAGATCATATAATGCATCCGCACCACTACACGCTGGGCCTACTGTTGCTACTATCTTTGTTTTCTGGCTATCCAGTTTTAATTTTCTTTTCTTCACTTTTATCGTATTTAACTAAGTGTAAGTTATACATTAATAGAGGTTTTTAGTGTATTAAGCTTCAAAAACTATGCTCTTCTGTACTTTTTGGGGAAAAAAAATTAGAAAAGTGAATTATTTCAGTAAAAAGGGTATTATACGGAATGAGATGACGCCTGAAATGATCTATAACTTTGTAGTTTAAATAAAAGTGGGATTATTTTTGGTAAAAAGCTGCTTAATCTTTTAATTTGCGGCACGTTTTAACGAAACAAAATAAATTATGTCTAATATTTCAGAAAAAGTAAAACAAATTATCGTTGACAAATTAGGTGTTGACGATTCCGAAGTATCTAATGAAGCGAGCTTCACGAATGACTTAGGAGCAGATTCCCTTGATACTGTAGAGTTAATCATGGAGTTTGAGAAAGAATTTGATATATCTATACCTGACGAGCAAGCAGAAAACATACAGACCGTTGGAGATGCCGTTAAGTTCTTAGAGGAAAATGTAAAATCCTAAAAGATAAAACTTATCATTTTTAAATCCACAAATTGCATCGCAGTTTGTGGATTTTTTATTTTTGGGCTATTCTACGAATTAAATTCATATTTTTATACCATGAGGAGAGTAGTAATTACAGGAATAGGAGCATTAACTCCAATAGGAAACACATATTCAGCGTTCAAAGAAAATCTGCTTAAAGGTGTCAGCGGAGCAGGAAATATAACAAGGTTCGATGCTAAGGCATTTAAAACACGGTTTGCCTGTGAGGTTAAAAATCTAAATGTCGAAGACTTCATGCACAGAAAGGAAGCTAGGAGACTGGATCCTTTTACACAATATGCACTAATCGTAGCGGATGAGGCGATGAAAGATAGCGGATTAGATTTAGAGAAGATAAATAGACATAGAGCTGGTGTGATATGGGGAAGTGGTATCGGAGGATTCGAAACGATAGAATCAGATATTACGGAAGCAGCCCTCAATCCAGAAATTCCTAGATATAGTCCTTTTCTTATTCCTAAGCTGATAGCTGATATCGCGCCGGGTCATATATCTATCAAGTTTGGCTTCAAGGGCATCAACTATGCTACCGTTTCTGCTTGCGCATCATCATCTCATGCTATGATCAATGCCACAGATTATATCAGACTAGGAAGAGCTGATATCATTATATCAGGTGGATCAGAAGCTGCTGTAACTAAGGCGGGAATAGGTGGGTTTTCATCTATGAAAGCCTTATCACAAAGAAATGATGATCCTACTACAGCTTCTAGACCATTTGATAAAGACAGAGATGGATTTGTACTAGGAGAAGGTGCAGGCGCACTCATACTGGAAGAATATGAACATGCTATAAAAAGAGGAGCAAAGATATATGCGGAAATAGTAGGTGTAGGTATGACAGCTGATGCGTACCATATCACAGCGCCACATCCTGAGGGAGAAGGTGCGATGAATGTTATGAAGCTTGCGCTCGAAGATGCAAAACTCAACAGAGAAGATATAGACTACATAAATGTACATGGGACATCTACTCCTCTAGGTGATGTTGCCGAGACCCTTGCTATAAAAAAAGTTTTCGGAGAACATGCCTATGACATAAATATAAGTTCTACAAAATCTATGACAGGTCACTTACTAGGAGCTGCCGGAGCGATAGAAGCGTTAGCTGGTATTATATCTATACAAGAAAATGCGATTCCTCCTACTATCAACCATTTTACGGATGATCCAGCATTAGATTCGAAATTAAATCTTACTTTTAACGAGACTCAGGAAAGAAAAGTTAATTTTGTTGTGAATAATACGTTCGGTTTCGGGGGACATAATACAACTGTTATATTAAAACGGTATTAAGAGACTGAATTGTAATTTTGATAAAGGAAGTATACAACTATTATTTCTCTAGCGAGAAGATTCTGGCAAAAAGCTTGTACGAAACGCTTGGTTTCGTCCCTAGAGATCTATATCTATTCAAGAGGGCTTTCTACCATAAGTCCATGAATAACACTGAATCCAAAACATTAAACGGTAATAACGAAAGACTAGAGTACCTAGGAGATGCAATACTTTCTACCATCGTTGCAGAATATCTCTATAAGAAATACCCTAATAAGGACGAAGGGTTTCTCACTAAGATGCGATCTAAGATTGTCAAACGACAGACGCTTAACAAGATAGCAGATAAGATGGGTCTAGATGTTATTCTGAAAGAATACGCGCAAGGAAAACTAAGCAATTCTATGCTAGGTAATGCATTCGAGGCACTTATCGGAGCTATCTACTTAGAAATGGGTTATGAGGGATCTAGGGATTATGTTATCACACATATCCTGATGAAGTATCTAGATATACACGAGCTAGAAAGAACAGATGATAACTATAAAAGTAAACTGCTAGAGTGGTGTCAAAAAAATGATAAGGTTATAGATTTTAAACTTTTACAAAAATATAAATTTGATAAGAGAGATAGGTTCAAGGTTGCTATTCTCATAAATGGTAAACAGCTAGCTATTGCTGAAGACTTTAACAAAAAATCTGCCGAACAGCAGGCTGCCTCTCAAGCAATAAAAAAACTCAATATTAATTAAGACATGGATTCACTCACACAGATTGTCCTAGGTGCTGCGGTAGGAGAAGTATGTCTCGGAAGGAAGATCGGAAATAGAGCTATGCTATGGGGAGCAATAGGTGGGACGATACCTGATCTAGATGTCTTAGCAAATGGTATTCTCAGCGAAGTACAAGCGCTAGCTTTTCACAGAGGTGTTTCTCATTCGATTTTTTTTGCAGTCCTAATGAGCTTTGTTAGTGGCTGGTTAATCCATAGGTTGTACAACACAAAGAAAGGACATTTTCTAGAAGGTGGCTTAGCCCTACTTTTTCATACACTGATATCTATAATTCTGATTATAATATTTTATACAATAGCTAGTCCCGTGGGAGCTGGAGTAGGAAGTCTATTTACTATCTTCTTCTTTATGTATGGCATACATAAGTTGTGGAAAGATTTTATATTCGTTCAGGTTATAGACAAACCCAGTCTCAGGGAGTGGCAGTTCATGATGTTCCTTGCACTATTTACACATAATATCCTCGACTGTTTTACAACTTATGGTACACAATTATTTGCTCCCTTTTCTGAATACCGTGTAGCGTTCAATAATATCTCTGTTGCCGATCCTGCGTACACACTCCCCTTTCTCTTATGCATAATCATTGCTTCTTTTTTCTACAGAACGAGTAGAGTAAGACAAGTATTTACTGCAAGTGGCCTTATCATAAGTAGCGTGTACATGATATTTACAATTGTAAATATGCAGGGTGTAAAAAAAATAATGAGCAATACACTAAGCGCACGAAATATAGACTATTCTAAGTCTAGAGTGAGCCCTTCTATTCTAACTAATGTACTCTGGACGGGTGCAGCTGAAACCGATTGCTTTTTCTACCAGGGACTCTATTCTCAATTTGACATAAAGAAAACCTTCAAACTTATACCGATATCTAAAAATCATGATCTTATCGAAGATGCAAAAGAAGATGACAAAACTATAAATATTCTGAAATGGTTTTCTGATGGGTACTATACGATTCTGGAAAGATCGGATGGGAAATTGCAGTTCAACGATATGCGCTTCGGTACATTTAAAGGTGTGGAATTCGGAGAGGATGATTATATTTTTAGGTTTATAATAGAAAAACAAGCGGACGGCTATTATAAGATGCTAGACTCTAAAGGTGGACCAAAACGTGGATCCGAAGATCAGATGGCAAGTCAATTGTGGAACCGGATAAAGGGAATTTAAAATATAATCTACAGGCTCCTAATTTTTCATCAGCGATTTGCTTGGTTAAAATTCAGATACATAATTGCTTAACTCCTTCACAGAGTCTTAAGATCGCACACTTACCTACTAGCTAGTGCGGTTATCCAGATTCGAGATCTTTTACTAAATCTATAATTACGACTATAGCTAGAATGATACCATAATCCCATTCGCTATCTAGGGCTACGCCATAGGAATCATTAAATGCAAGTACCCTTGCTCTGGAAATTCTAGCAATTTCATTTTCTCCTACAGAGAAAGTATAATTACTTTTCATCATATCTCCTTTTACAGATATCTTCCCATAACTTCTAGAATTGACAATAAAGTTACTCCCGCTAAATGAAAACTCTTTAGCTATTACTGCCTCTTCTACATCCCCGTTAAAAATTTGAAACTTAGAGCTAAAAAAACTTTCTCTTTGGATACGATAATTGAGACCAGGGAAATCGATGAAGTGGAAAAGCATTTTCTGAACAGCAGATACAGATTTGCTTTCTACCTTTACCACCTCTCTTCCTGTGTCGTCTTTGATACTGTACTCCTTGTTAAAAAACCCTTTATTTTCTTCTATGACAAATTTTAGAAAGTCCATGTATTACACATGTTGTGCTTGCACCATTTTCTTAACCTCTTCTGCTAATTTGTTATAATTATCATCGTCCATGTTGCACAGTGGCAATCTCACCTCGTTTGTGCAAATATCGATTTGTTCCAGGGCAGACTTTATACCTACTGGGTTTCCTTCTATGTAGAGCCACTTATGCAGGTCGTAGGTTTTGTAGTTCCATGCTCTAGCTTGTACAAAATTTTCTTCCCGTGCTAGCCTTATCATCGTAGAAAACTCTAAAGGAAAGGCATTAGCTATGACCGAGATAACCCCTTCACCACCGCAAGCTATCATAGGAAGTGCCACCTCATCATCCCCCGAGGTAACGATAAATCCTTCCGGTCTATTTTTTATAATTCGTGTTGCTTGGATGAGGTCTCCTGATGCTTCTTTGATTCCTATAAAATTAGTAGAATCCTTAGCTAATCTTATAGTTGTACTCCATTCTATATTTGACATCGTTCTCCCAGGTACATTATAGATCATAATGGGTACTGCTGAAACTTCAGCAAGTGCCATGTAATGTCTATAAATTCCTTCCTGATTAGGTTTAGAGTATTCAGGACTAGAGGATAGGATACCATCTATACCATCAAAATTATAGGCCTCTATTTTTTTACATAATTCTAAGGTATTTTTACCTCCAAAGTTTCCGGCTAGGATGGCTTTTCTGCCGTTATTTTTCTGGATAACAAAGTCAAGTATTTCGCGCTGTTCCTCCTCGTTGAGCGTGGCGGATTCTCCAGTGGACCCTAGCGGTACTAGAAAATCTACCTTCCCAGCAATGACATGCTCTATGAGTTTTTCTAATGCTGGATAATCTATCCCACTATTTCTAAAAGGTGTGACTAATGCTACACCTGTACCTTCGAATTTCTTATGGCTCATAATGAATAATATCTGGGCAAAAATTCTGAATCTCATCTAAGAGCATATTCGGATCTTGCTTGTTCTTTAAATCTATTTCGATATCTAAGTCGTACATACCATCTAATATAGCGGGTCCTATTTTCATTTTGCAATTTGCCCTACGGATGATGTACTCAAAATCTCTTCTGTAGATAAAAGCAAATACGATCATCAAGAAAAAGGGCTGTGCTATAAATTTAGAAAGCATATCATCTGTCGGAATACCTTTCCAAGTGATGTCTTTTTCTGTATAACAGTATCTATGCTGACTTTGCGCATCCATCATCTGATGACCAAGTATAAGGCTATAAGGCACCAGCTTTTTAGATATTCTTTTGTCAATAAGTTTTTCAGTTGCAAAAAGAAGATTCTCTTCTCTACCATCTATGAGATAGAGCACACGATTATTATCAGAAAATAGTCCTGGCTCTTGTCTAGGACTTAGTTTATCCATTTCCTTTCTAAAAAAGAAATGTGAAAATCTATCGAGCATAGTATTACTTTTCTACAATCTTGTAGTTTCCCATTTTTGCATATTTGTCTAACCGTTGTTGGATTCTTTGCTCAGGAGTAAGTTCAGATAATTCTGCTATACTTTTCTTTATGTGTGATTTTAATATTTTAGCCATCTTTTCAGGATCAGCATGGGCACCACCTTGTGGTTCTTTTAATATCTCGTCTATAATCCCAAATTCTAGCATATGATCTGGGGTGAGCTTCAGTGCCTCGGCTGCGGTTTCTTTATAATCCCAGCTTCGCCACAATATAGACGAGCAAGATTCTGGTGATATAACAGAATACCATGTATTTTCCATCATGAATATTCTATCTCCTAGACCTATACCTAGAGCACCTCCACTAGCTCCTTCTCCTATGACGTAGCATAGGATCGGCACCTTCAGCTGTGCCATCTCGAACAAGTTTCTTGCTATCGCTTCTGCCTGTCCTCTTTCCTCCGCTTCTAGACCAGGATATGCACCTGGTGTATCGATGAGGCATACAACGGGTAGATTGAAACGCTCTGCAAGTTTCATTAGTCTCAGGGCTTTTCTATACCCTTCTGGATTAGCCATTCCGAAGTTTCTATACTGACGCATCTTAGTATTCACTCCTTTCTGATGACCGATAATAACGACAGACTGTCCTGCAATTCTCCCTACGCCACCTACGATGGCCTTATCATCCGCGAAGGTTCTATCTCCGTGAAGTTCGATAAACTTATTACACATCTCCTTTATGTAAAATAGACTGTAGGGTCTTTCTGGGTGTCTTGATAACTGTACTCGTTGCCATCCTGTAAGACTGGAGTATATCTCTTTGCTCTTATTCTTGATTTTGACTTCTAGCTCTTTGATCTTATCACTTACATCAATATCACCCTCTTCGGCAATTTGTTTGATCTTTTCCATCTGCTCATGGAGCTTTTCGAGCGGTTTTTCGAATTCTAGGAATACCATATATGGATACTGGTTAGTAATAGTTGACCATCAAAAATAGCATTTCAAAGGCTGTGATAAAGGAAAATGACATTTATTTTTAAATTTTAATTTAAAATATTGGTAATCATCAAAATGCTTGTTACTTTTGTCGCGCTCTAGTATTTACTTGAAGAAGTAAAAATGAGTACATAAGCTTTATATTAAGTTAGCTTTTGTAAAAAAAAGAAATCAACAACGATAAATGGTTCAGTAGTTCAGTTGGTTACGAAGAACGACTGGTCCGAAGGAAAAGAGTGAAAGATTTCACTCTTTAAAGAGAGAACTGCAAACAACGGCTTGCAGAGTAGAGCGCAGGTATTCTTAAAATACTGTTCTCAATAAAAAAATAAATATTACTACCAAAGATAAATGGTTCGGTAGTTCAGTTGGTTAGAATACCTGCCTGTCACGCAGGGGGTCGCGGGTTCGAGTCCCGTCCGGACCGCTTACAATCAAGGAGTTATGATGAAAATTCATAACTCCTTTTTCTATTTGCGTATGATTTGCGTAACTTAATTAAATGAATTGCTTCAATATAGTTTGTATATTTAATACCAATGATATTTAAATAACTTAAGATGATTCTAAATTTTAAAGAAATACCTCAAGCAAATAAAGGAAATGGACTTCAAGATGAATTCGAATTATTTGCAAGAGACTTCTTAGAATTTCTTGGGTATAAAATTATTAACTCACCTGATCGTGGAGCCGATGGTAAAAAAGATTTAATAGTAGAAGAAATACGCAAAGGATTATCAGGCGAATCTAGAATTCGATGGTTAGTAAGCTGCAAACATTACGCGCATAGTGGAAAATCGATCTCTGATTCCGACGAACCTAATATACTAGACAGAGTACATGTGCATAAATGTGCTGGTTTTATCGGGTTCTATTCAACTCTACCAGCCACGTCTCTCACAACTAATTTAGAAGGATTGAGAGATAAAATACCTTCACAAACTTTTGATAGAGGATCAATAGAAAAATTACTTTTAGATAGTGCTGAAGGATTAAAATTAGCAAGTAGATTTTTTCCCAATAGCTTAGATGAACATAGAAAAGAAAACCCTCAGCCCAAAAATATTCTTGATGCAGAACCTGAAATTTCCTGTGAGTATTGTGGAAAGGATATTATAATAGATAGTGAACTGGGACCTGGTATCTTTGTAATGTTGCGAGAAATAAATCGTGATGAAAACAATGAATTTCAAATAGGTAATTTTGTCGATGGTTATTTGAGTTGTAAAGGACGCTGTGACCAAATTTTAAAAGAATACTATATGAAAAAAGGAGAATACTCCGATAGTTGGATAGACGTTTCAAAATTTAAATCCCCTGTGAGTTATATAAAGAACATGATAGATTTATTGAATTTTATGTCTAGCAATAACAAAATGGAATTGGAAAAAGCTTGCCTGAAAAAATTTAAAACTCTGCTCATACAAACGTTTCCTTATGTTGCAAGAGAAAGCACATCAAAGGAGAAAAAAGAAATTGAAAAAATGATTAGATATGGATTTGCCAATTTTATATAAACTTTAAAACTGAATGTAAATAACTTATTGAACATAGGCTAAACTTCTAGAACAGAAATAATAATAGAATAGTTAGAAAGAAGAGAAATGAATAAAAAAACATGGAGAAAAAGATTTGCTGAAAGAAGTGATTTAACAACAAATTTAGTTCATCTGACAAAATCGAATGGCTCTAAATCATCAGTTGACGTAGTTTTGCAGATTCTAGAAAGTAAAAGACTTAAAGGAAGTAATACTAAATCAGGTTTTATAATAGGAAAAAAACCAGCAGTTTGTTTCCAAGACACGCCGATATATTCTTTATCTCAAAATATATACTATGAACAAAAATTAAGAGAATCAAATTCAAATGGCAAAGTTAGGTATGTAGGTTCTGGTCTACTTTTTAAAAAATTAGATATTTACAGAAAAGGTGGCAGACCAGTTATATATGATAAGAGTATAGAAGCAAAGAAATATTTACCCTCCTCAGAGTATTGGAGAATTGTTAATTTTGATTTGAAAAATGATGCTAAAATTATAGATTGGACACATGAAAGAGAATGGAGAGTGCCAATCGAGTATGAATTTGAGTTAAAAGATACTGTAGTTTTAATGCCGAATTTTAAAGCCCAAAAGGATTTTACAAATAAATTTGAAAAGCAATTTGGTTGTAATCCTATGAAAAAATTGAAGGGCATTATAGATATTGGTCAAATATTTTATTAAAAAAACAAAAAAGTAATTTTACTTTATTTAATAATTAATTACGTATGTATTCATCAGACTTAAAAATTATTTGTCTAGAGTCGGAAGCATTTTACAAACTTATTAACGAAGTTGTTAACAGACTTAAATTAAGCGAAAAGGAGTCATCTAAGGATCAATGGATAGATGACAAAGAAGCGATGAATATTCTTAATATTGGCAAAACCACATTATCAAAATATAGATCAGAGGGTTTGATAAGATTTTCTCAGATTGGTAAGAAAGTAATTCTCTACGATAGACTTTCTTTGTTAGAATTTATTGAAAAAAATGTTAAAGACTTATAACATGGATAATTTAACTATTATAAAAAAAGCATTCAATGATGGCTACTTGATGCAAAAACAAAATCCTGAATTAGCAATTGCAATAGCTAATTCATTTAAAGATATGTCTCATCCATATTCCGAAGGATTTGTTTCAGGAACAATTCAACTAATTAAAGATAAGGGTCAAGCTATTGAGATTAGTAAATCAATAAGTAAAGACAAAAATATTGATAAAGGGATTTATTAATACTTTGTATCCTTTGCAGGGCTTTCATTTTTATTCAATTATATTGAAAAGGCTGCTAATTATTAGTAATATTTATCTAATTTCATTATTAAATGAAAATCAATAGTGGAAAAAAACTACCGCCGATTTAAGGAATTAAGAATAAAAGCTAAAGCTCATTTAACAGGTAACTCAAGCTTAGAAAGTCAGCTTCAAAGTGCAGTCACAGAATTAGTATTTCTAAATCATGCTGATATACCAGCAATAAAAGTTATTGAAGTTCAATCGATCATGAATGATTGTAATACAAAAAAACCAAAAGCTGAGGAAGGCAAAATTAGAGCTTCTATTGATGCAATGACTTCAAATGAGTTACATTCTCTTAAAAGAAAACTAGAATTGCTATAATTAAATGGTGCCATGCATAGACTAAATCATACCTAAGGAGTTCCCTAAAGGAGAAATTATCAATTCTCCTTTCCAATTGGGTGTTTTTTAAAAAGTGTTTTCGGATCTGATACAGAAATTTGCAATTGGATTGATGTTCAGATCTCTGTAGTGATAGATCAATACAATATTGAAGATAGAAGTAGAATAGGTATACTGTTAAAACCCAAGCTTCTTCTGTTTTTTCATAAATTGGTTTAAACCCATCTAAGAATATTGCTATTGATTCATCCTTTATAAGATAATTTCACCTTTGCAATCTCGTATACATCATAATAAATCAGTGGTTGGATTATAAATATTTTAGAACTAGTAATTGCACGATAGGATAAATTATTAAGAGTTCATACGATCCATACTGAAGGAAGGCAGATTAATTTAAATAAACTTACTTGATTTTACTAAACTTTCCACTAATAAGCTTTTTACCAGTTTCTAACAATTGATAAATATAAACTCCTTCAATCAAATTAGAAATATCAATCTGATTATATCCCGAATTTAGTTTTTCCCTTCTTACCAGCTGACCAACATTATTATAAATATCTACTTGACCATCCAAAAGATAAAGATCATGAATATCTATGTTTAATTCGTTCTGAGCTGGTATAGGATAAATATTAAAATGTTCCAAAATGTCAGGTATATCTTCTGTATCCGTCAACCCGAGGAATATCGATGTACACGTTTTATCTTCTCCGTATTCATTTGATACAGTCAGGCATACCTCATAAGTTCCTTTACCTGAAAATTCAAATTTTGGATTCTGTATTATTGTAGTTGTTCCTTCAATTTCCCAATACCATTCTTCTGGTTCGAAATAAGAAAGATCAATAAAATCAAATAGATAGATATTGTCTTGGGATTGTTCAAATCGAAATTTAGCGATTGGTATGTTATCAAGTCCTAAGGTATCGCAACTACTATTATCTAAGGGGCCTAATCTGTAATTAGGAAAATTAGGAATAGTCCTTCTGTAGGAAGCGGGGAGATGAGTTGCGTGTTGTTTGACATCTGCGTCTTCTCCTTTAATATTAGGGTTCTCTATAACATGCATTTTTCTATTATTTCCTGATCCAGCACTTACATATATTTTACCATTAGGTGCTAATCCCATCCATCCTAATGTTGTAGGGAATCCGAAATCAGGGACTTCTTTGTAAAAATATTCAAACCCATCATAAGTTGCAATAGCTATTCGTGAGCTTAAAATATTATCAACTTGAAGATCATATTGATATATAAATGAATCGTTACTAGCGTAAGCGAATCTGCTATCTAAAGAAAAACAAATACCATTACTAAATCCATAAGCAGCAATAATTTCTGATACTCTATTTGAGATAATACCACTGCATCTATCAAAATCGAAAAACACTACTTCAGCTCCGTCGTCTTCCAATCTATATCCACTATTAACCCCTAGTTTTGTCCCATCAGTTGAAAAAGATATTTGCCCTGCAGCATGTTTAAATGGAAGACCTATAAACTGCTTACCATAATTATGTAGACCTTTTTTATCAATAAGGTAGGTATGGAATTCATTGTTCTGTTGGCCTATAAATACTAACCACCAATCTCTTCCATTAGCATGCTTTACTGCTTGTATACCACTAGCACTTAAATTATCCTCTACTAATACTATATCTTTAGTAATTAAATACTCTGAATTTTCTAAATCTATAATTTCTATTTCTGAATAACGCATTTTAATACCTATCGATTCTACTATATCATATTCTTGGTAAAACAGATAATATGATTTAGGATTATCTGGTTTAGGAAGTAGAATCGCCCCTTGAATTGCCGGTAAACCGTTATTGATCAATACTCCATCATGAATTAAACTCCAATTTTCCCAAAATTGACCATAATTGATAGTATCTTCTATTCTTAAATGCTTGCCATCATATATAGATTGACCATTTGAATATAAAAGCAATTCTCCTTCTTCATCACAAATAGAGGCATTCGTTCCTCCAAAGTCCCATACTCTTGTAGAATCATATTCAATCTTTGGAGGATCAAAATTGAAATCTATATTAGTTGCTCCCCACGTAGTATCACTTAACCATGTGTTGTCTGTTTGATCCCCTATAAGGTTACCAAACAACCATACGTTATCCTGATTTTGTGTCACTCCAATGTTTAAATTGGAAAATAAGAATGCTAAAGTAAAAATAAAACACTTTATAAATATGTTTGGAGTCATTTACTATTATCTAATAACGAAAAATTTCTTTCTTTCCTGTAGTGTACCATTCTGTAATATTTGTATGAAATATAATCCTTCTGAAAGTAAGTCAAGAGGTATCTTTTCTGTTTGCATAATTAGATCATTTTCCTGATAAATTAATTTACCAGTAATATCATAAATTTCTATATCGTAAGAACTATCTATATTTTCATTCTTTACATATAGTAGATTAATTGCAGGATTGGGATAGATTGAGAATTTATTTTCCTTAAAAGTACTAGAAATAATTTCTCTTCGCTCAATATTTTGACATTTATCCCCAAACTTCAAGTGCGAATCAACCTCGTCTAATAAAGCTATTGATTCATACACCGCTAATCCATATTCTAGTGGACATAATTTCGAAATATCAGTTAATATGTTCTTATCAAATATTGAAAGTGACAAGGAGCCATTTTTAATTAATAAACTCTTAATTCTCCATGTTTCTTTTAATTTCCCAAGGAAAAATAAATCTTCATCAAGATTATTGATTAGAGATATAGTTTGATCATATCTTAAGTCAGATATTCCATTTAGATGCGAATTCCATTCTTTAATTTTCAGACTACTTTCAGTTATAAAGGATAATGTATTATTAACCTCTAGAGCATTTTGTAAATAACTTTCTTCATTATCAATTGAAATAGATAATGTCTTTAAATAATCTAATTTAAATTTCAAATTAATGATGTCCGTTTTAAATAAAATGTTGTCAGTTGAGTTTAATTTATAAAGATCCTTAATCCTATCATTAACCTCTGAATATTTTTTAACATTTGTGTCATTTAAATAAAAATCATTTATCTCCGAGCAATTTTTCCAATCGTCAGTAGGTAAGTTGCTTAATAATTGAAATAAATAAAATCTTAATAACCATTCAAATTGAAGTTCAAAAGAGCCATCGTAATTAATATTGGACAATGCATTAATTAAGTCTATATAAGGATCACATGGATCTGAATTATTGCCTTGGTTAGTTTGATCCACATCATAGTTAATAATACTTAGTAAATTTTCACAATCAATAGTTTGACATGTAGGACTATTCAATCCTGGATCTATAACAAACCATAAAGATGAAATATCATTTGGAGAAATTTCAGTTGGAATAAGAGTATTAGGACTAACACCTACTGTAAATTGAGATTTAAATGGTAAGTCTTGATCTACAGAAAGATCTAATAATTCCGCTTCCGTAATAGTACCTATCCACAAATTACCCATATTTGATTGAGGTCCTATTATCGAATTACTCAGTAATAATCCCGTTTTATTATTTCTCATGCTATTTGTACTGAAAAAGGAAAAATCATTATTGTCAAAAAAGTGAAATCCATGATCAGCATTATCAGCTGTATTACAACAATAACTACTAACAGGTGATGCACTCGCATAGAATGCCGAACCACTTCCAGTACTATATGAAATTCTATTAGAGTTTAACCGGGTAAAAGGGCAACTTAATAATACGATTACTTCTGACCCTAATTCATTAGGTCTAGAGATGGAAATGTTATTGTTTTCCAAATCTATCGATGGTGTAAGGACAAGCCTGATAGAAAGAGGAGCTGAATCACTAGTAGTTTTATTAATAGTATTATTGCTAATCTCACCTCTTACCCCATTTGAAAGCAAAACTTCTTGGATAAGTATTTCTGGATCTATAAAACTATTACCTGTGTCATTAAAGGTATTAAAGGTCATACTAAATGATGATATACTTGTACAAGTATTTATATTAAACTTATTGTTTCTTGTATTATAATTGACATTCCGATCTACATTTATAGATCCAGTATGACAATCTCGAATAAAAATATTGTATCTAAAATTAAGATTTGGATTTATTCTTCTGAATGTGTTTCTATTTATCTCAGTGCTAAAGCCCTCCACTTTTCTATTTGTAACCCCATATGGGCAATCTATAAAATTATTTTTCAAAATTTGTGAAAAAGAAACCTCTTCTAAGCCTACTCCATTTCCAGAAGATAGATAAGGGAAAGTATTATTAAATTGAGATGTTATTTCTGACATATTAATGAAATCATTGCCTTCAGCCACTATATTTGTGTTGACTGCAAGTATTCCATTTTTAATGTCTTTAAATTCATTCCCTTCCATTTCTTGAAGAGGTGGTTGAGTACCTTCAATTACCATTAAATGATTTAAATCATTAACGAAAATACCACTGAAGGTTCTATCACTCCAATGTTCTTGATCGTCATGAGCAGGCAATAAATTTTCTGTACAAATGAATTTCGAAAGGACTATTGGCATACCCAGGTTTTCCTTTACACTTTCTGAAGGTGGTGAATAGATACCTATATAGTTTCTGTCGTAAATATTAATTCTTGAAATAAAATTAGACTTATCTAGTAATGTAATTGCATGTTCTGCATCCATAATTGTATTTCTAGAAAAGAAAAATCCTTTCCCTTCATCTACCGTAATACCTTTCCACATTTTTTCACATCCAGCTAATGTAGAACCAGTTATATTAACATATTCATCTGATTTTATAATTATTTCCGCTCCAGATTCACATAAAAATGAGCAGTTCCTGAATGTAACTTCCTCATCAATTGTAAAGTCTCCATTTATAATAATATCCCTACCTTCAATTACTTCTCCTATAGAAAATTGACCAAGAGCAATTAATTCTGAGAATTGATCCTCGTTTGAATTCATCCCATTAAATACTATTGTATTTTCTTCAGGAATACAGGTTAATGGTGGTAAACAATTTACTACTATAGTTTCAGTAGATGTCGACATATTTGTACAATCATCAGTAACCGTATGTGTAACTTCATAAGTACCATTTTCAGAATATTCATGAAAAGGGCTTGCTTCTGATGACGAGTTATCATCCCCAAAATCCCAAGTATGGAAAGTGCCATCAATTTCTAGGCTTTCAAATGCGTAAGAGTTACAGTCTATACTAGTTACTTCAAAGTCAGCACACGAACAATCTTGAGTTATTTGAAGATCATCTACGAATATTGATATTGCCCCTTTTGCAGAAACTATAATATAATTTAAATCATTTTCTCCTTCGTAAGTTTCTCGACCAAAATATTCAAAAAATTCACTATTATTAATAATTGGGGGCGCACTTGATGGAAAAAAACCATCTATTGGCACTTCAAAAAGGCAATTCACAAAGTCAGTATTTCCGTTGCAATTATAGGATTGATCACAATTCTCAAAACTAGGAAAAAGTGCAATATGTGGATCACATGGTGGTAAAGAACATCCTTGAAAAAAAGCAGATGCTAAGTTATCGTTTAATGAAAAAGCTTTGAACTCATAATCTATTTTACATCCTTTCTGGATAGGTTTCAATAATTTTACTGCAAAACCTTCATATAATTTTGGTTCATCATCGCTGGCTCCTAGTAAAATAAATTTATTATTGTTTATTTCATCTAAAATAATATCTGGAGAATTTTCTATACTGTTGTCAAAGTTGAAAAAAAGATCGTCAATCCCAACTCCATTATGATAGCCATATTCTAAGTTTTCAAATTCATTTACACAACTTAAGTTCACACAATCATCATCAGTTTCATCACATGAGTCACAAATAGCGATTCTAACATCAACGTAAGAATCCACTAATGTGCAACCACAAGACTTCATTGTATAATATACTCTAAATGATTGAGAAGAACTGTTTCCTAAAGGGTTATGTTGATTTGAAACATTCAGTATAACTGAAGCATTGGACATTGAAACGTTTGCAATCATATCGAACTCAGGATCTATAAATACTTCTGTAACACTGACATCCTCAGTTGATAAATCATTACAAAGTAGATCTAAAAAAGGAATCTCCAATTCTTCTCCTATACAAACAGAGTATGTTTTAGCACAACAAAGGTTTTCGTTTTCACTTGATAAGTCCGGAACAAAAATATTAACTAAATCTTCAGAATTAGGAAAAACATAGCATTCACCAGAACAACTACTTGTGTTATATCCAAGAGTACATAATATCAAATTTTCATCATTAGTTAACAGCCGATTTACCTCTTCTGGCATTAGAAAAGGAAACATCACATATGAGTCTGTATTCATATCGTCACAATCACTGCCTATATGGCTATAAAAATTAGCTTGATTTATAATAAATTGAGAGAAGTCAGGAAATATAGGTGTTACCCCTCCCGGAGCAAAGAGCCTTGGTATAATTGTTGTTTGGCAAATTTCATTAAGGTAATCTACAAGTTCACTTTCAGTATTTGTACTGACACTATAACAACTTTGTACACAGTTATTAGATACTAAAGGTGATGTAACATTTCCTGACTCAAATTCGAGTTTTGTATCCCAAATTGAAACAAAATCATTGTTGCCTATTGTAGCCGAGGCAAATCCAAGGATATGTAACATTTCATGAAGGAAGACAGTATAGAAGTCATAAGTGTCGGTCCCTGGAATGTTATCTGGAGTTAGTTCAGTATAAAAATCTATGTTTGAAGCTATACTAATTACTCCATCATATGATTCTGCCACAGCACCATCAAATTCAATCGTATTATTTTCTGAAGTGAATCCCGTAATATATTTTTCTCTTGCCAAGTTGATTCTCAATTCGACACAATCTTCTCTATCAGAGTGATTATAGAAGAATGGAGAAGCACTTGCTAATACGCCTATATCTAACTCAATTTCGTCTATTAAAATTTCAACTTTAGATTCAATTGGACTTTCTCCACATCCAAAAGGTGACGTATCAGAAGTGATCTCTGATTCTATATATTCACCAACAGCAATAATAACATCATGGTATTCGCTTGGGACATCATCCGATAATTTAAATAAAAATTTGTCAGTATCAAGAAAGACAGTAGAAACAGCAGAACCTGTATTACTACTTTCGACTATATCATAAGTATTCCCAAATCTATCATATAAGATTGAATCAGGATTTATTGAAATCGCTTGATGAATTGGTAATTCTCCGCAAAAGTGAATCTGACCAGGGTTTGATTGAGAATTTAGAGAGCTAAATACGCTAATAAATATACAATACAATGCAACTAGTACTTGTCTATTGTTCATAATGATCAAAGATTTAATTTAATAATATAGAACTCAAGCTTATTAGTTTGAATCCTTTTGTGTGCTATTGGAGATATAATAATATAGAAAATATTTTATTTATTATTATTTTTTTTCGAAATATCCTTCTAACTGTGATTTTCAGGACTTCTATATTTTCTTTACTATTAACTAAACGAACATTTTCAAAATAAATTTCCTGTAAAAAAAAATTGGATTACCAGCAAATATCTTCTCTTAATTATTTGCAACCTCTAAATATATAGCTTTAGTGCTTATTGATGAATGTCCTAGCCATTTATTTATTAGAGTGTAGTGGATATTGTATCAAGCAGTGTACGGCAAAACTGTGACGTAAACCTTAGAAGGTATGGTCAACAATAATTAATAATAAAAAAGTTAACATTCCATGTGGAGGTCGCATTGATTTCATATTGTAGTACTTAACATTAAATGTTCAAAATTGGAAGACCAACTAAAACTTAACCTAAATCTAAACAATTCTTGATCTCCATAATGAAGGAAATAATGGTGATCCAAATACAAAGTGAGCTAAATATATTAAGTCAAAGAAAGAGGTGTCACTTGTTTTTAACTCTAAGTTATCTTCAGTTTTTAACTTAGTTTTATCATAAAACTCCTTAAAAGTTGGTTCAAGCTTAATTTCACTTTGATAACCCTCTCTATATAGTCCTTTACTAAAAAAACAAACTTCTTGGTTTACTTCTATTTTGTCTAAATAATCTTTTGAATTAATATCATCATATGGAATGAAGGTTGCAAGAATGATTGAGCTAAAGTTTTTAACTATTAAGTTGTATCCATCCTTATAATTTAGTAGGCAACAAATTTCCGCTAATTGACCTATTAAATATGAAATATTATCTTCATAATAAATTGATTTTTCCTTTAGAGCATAGAATTTTACCACAGATTCAAAGTTGTTCCTCGCATCTGGTAAAATATTAAATTTTCTTGTTTGCTTGATTAAGTTTTCTATTACCTTTAATGTATAAGTTTTAGCAAACTCCACTTCACCAAGTTCGGATAAAATAAGAATCGTTTTTATTATACTAACAGAATGTATATCTAAAATAGGTCGTGCCATTCCATTGTTATTATTAATCAAAGATTTTACTGTGTTAATGTAATTTTTAGCATTAAGAGTTACTTCTTTTTTATTTTGCGAAGCTTCATAAAAATGATTGAAATAAGCTAAATAGTTAAAACATCTTATCGGATGTCCTACAATTTCGTATCTACCTGCATCATCATAGTAAAGACCATTTTTAGAAGTTGCTACTTCCAACGACTTATTAAAAAACTCATTAGTTATGTCAAAATGTAGAGATTTTAATTTTGTAAACAGGTTTATAATTTTTTTATTATTAATTAGATTAAATTTTATGATCCAAGACCAAGTTTTACAAAGTAAAAAAGAATTACATTTTAGGGCAATTAGGATATTTTTTTCTTGTTTCGAGATCGTGTAAGACATAAAACCTATAAGCCTTAATGTTTCGAAAAACATTAAGGTTTTTCGAGGAATATTTTTTGATGTAGGAACTACATCAGTCGTATTTTCAAATAAATGATTTATTAGGCGAAAAAAATATTGTTGATTATTTTCTGGGGTTGTATGTAATATTAACATTCTTTTAAAAAGATTGAATGCAGATTCTTCAATCATTAAATATTCATTAAATAGATACTGTTCAAATAATTCAGTTAATCTGAAAATATCCCATCTCTCAAATTCTATATGTGGATCATTAGAATTACTAAATTCTCTTTTAACAAAACCATCAAATGTGTCTCTAACTGTAGTGTTTAAAACTCCATTATGAACAAGAATAATTTTAACTGGATGCTTTTTTAATTCTGGAATGGATTCATCATTATAAACTACATCTTTAGCTTCAATTAACGATTCTCTAATTCCATCTTCCTTTGAAAATGTGGATGGTGTTACATTTTTATCTGCTCCACCTTTTACTTCAAAATAAATTATTTTCTTGATGTTATCAAATGGATCTAACCCGATTGCTATTATATCTTTCCCATATTCTGCAACACCCTTTGATTCGGTTGGTCTAATAATAATTCTAAAATCTAAAACTTCAAGAAGCAGTGGAAACAAATAATCTAATTCGTCTCTCTCAGTTAAAGATTCGATATATTCTCTTACTATAATTTTTTTCATATAACTCGTCTATATTTCTCCAGATTCTAGCGGATTTAAAAAATGATTCTTATTTAACTGTTTCGAATACGAAAAATCTTGCAGTTTAGTAATTGTAGGATTTGTTTCAGATTTAAATCCATTTCCTCTGACAACTGGTATCGTGGTTGCCATTTCAGTAAAAAATCCGTCTTTATTATTTTCTCTATCAAAAATTTCCTGTTCACGTTCTTTCACCACCTTATAATATAATTCGCTAAGATGAAAGTGATTTTTAAAAGGATCAAATTCAATTATTTTAGACTTTTTCTCTAGAAGTTGAGAATACAAATTGTACTCTAATTCTAATTCAGTTAAAAATATTTTGGAAGCCTTGTGAGACATATCTACTGAATTCTTAAAAGCCATTAAAAAATTATTTCCAAAACCTGATAATAGTTTATTACAATTTTTCTTGAAAGATTTCAACACATCTATATTCATACTCTTCATAAACACTCCCACCTGACTCATCAAATCTCCTATTTCAATAGGATGACTCATTAGTACATTCATCGCAATTATTTTTTTCTCATCACTAATATTATCAAAATTTAATTTATGCATTCCATAGTACTTGCCGTTTACTACTTGCCATCCTAGCAATCTTAAATCTAAATCTTTTGAACTGAGTAATTCCAATGTTTCTTCGTTAAAGCTCCTGTGGTCTTTTGTAGCAAAATTATTAATAGCATTTTTATAATAATCATACTTAAACCTGTCACTTTTTACTTGCTTTTTCATCAATTTAAAAACAGGAGCAATATCTTCTACAAACATGAAATAATGAGTTAGATCTGGGAAAAGCTCCCTATTAAGCATGGTTTCTAGAACTTGTATTTTTTCTTTATCAAAACCTTTGATAGATGAAATTCCAAATACCAATTGATTTATGACATTTTGATTTTCAGAGTTGCGAAAATCGACAAGCTTACTGATACAATATCTTTTTTGATTTTGAGTAGCTTCATTTTTCTTAATAATAAAAGAGTAAAATTTTGGCAATTCAGATATTTCAATCTTGGTAGCATCTTTTTCAACAATTTTAACAACACTATTAATTTCATCTGACGATTTAAAATCTAGATTTATAAATGCATATAGTCCCAATGGAGGATTAATCTCAAATAATTTAAGTGACTCTTTATATGCATAATTTGCATCTAATTCGTATATGCCAGACAATAGTGCTGGAACATAATAATCATATTTTCTATTATCTAGATTTTTAGTTATCTCATATGTACTTATAGCAATACTTACATCAACATTTCCTATTTTCTTTAGAGCATCGTAAACATTCTTTCTAAAAACACCATTTTCATATGTGGAATATATTAAAGCTAAGTCATATATTTTTTCCGGTTTAAGATTTAAAGATGTTAAGATTTGAAAAAAGAATCTTTCCATTTTAGCAAAATAAAAAGATATACTCTTGTACTCTTTTCTGTTTTTCCTTAAATCTTCAAGAAATTTTTCCAGATTTTGTCCACTTTCATGAACGCCAATTAGACAAGTTTTAATCAGTATTCCTATTAATGATGAACACCAGAAATCATTCTGTCTCGGGTATTTTAATAATTCATCATAATCACTTATAAACTTAAAAAGTTCTTTTATGTCAGAAGGTAATTTTCTTTTTAACTTTTTTTCAGCATCCTTTATCAAAAAAAATCCTATTAGGAAACTGTCTTCAGAAAAAGAATAATTTTGATCATCGTACTTAATAATTATTCCTAAATTCAAAAACTGTTCAAGATGTCCTTCATAATTAAAATTAGTCAAAGTAGACTTTTTTATTTTAATGCTATGATTCATCATCTTTTCTATTATCTGGTTAATAGGAGAATCAGAATCAAATATTTTCTTTTCAGTTTTGTATCTCATATAGTAATAATAATTATACTTTTATAATAAAAATTTTATCCATGGGTTATAGGAACTAATAACGTAGCTCGTTAATCCTAAAATAACTATCGCCTCGCGTTTGTAAAAAATATATAGTTATACCTTAGGATGAATTCTTAAGAAAAAAGAAAAAAATGTAAGCTATTATTTGCCTAAATTGCTTTGAATAAGATCATTTAGAGATTTAATGTTATTCTTCTTAAGAAAATTCCCAAGCTCCATATCACTACGAACTCCAAAGTCTCGATTATATTGTTTTTCGATAGTTCCCATATGGGTATCATCACGCTTATCCCTAAGCTGACCATCTTTGTTTCTTGAGCGATTACCTCTCATTCCTGGTGCATCTTGTGCCATAATTATCTATTTATCTAAGTTATTAAATAAACACACACAAATGTGATATTCATTGTGTGTGTGTGTGTGTGTGTACATGTCTTTATAAAATCAGCTAATATCATCAACAGGAGCTGATGGTCCTACTCTTTTAACAGCATCAATTCCGTTTTCTCTTGAGACGGATGTTGTATAAGTTTCACTCGTTCCAACTATTTCACCATTTGACGCTTTTAAAACAAAATAATATTGTCCATTAGTAGATTTTCGACGATCGTACCTATCATCAATTGGAGAATTCGTTCTTACTGAGGTTATACCCCTATCACACCCAGAAGATGAAACATAACCCTCAGAATGAAGAATTTTCTCACCGTTCTCAGCTTTAAGGTTAAATCTGTTCTGTCTTGCAGTATCTTTATACTTTGTATACTTAGGATTGTTCATGATTGTAAATTTTTTTGTTGATTAAATAATCCTTTCATTAAATAATACATAATTCGGTGACATCTCATTTTGTCACCCATTTTTGTATTATATATACAGCTGTTATTTTTAGTTAACTAAACTTGTTCATATGCAAGAGTTGAGTAGTAGCGATCTATTGACAATGGCATCAATAGATCGTTTTGACCCAGAGTGCATTAGTGCATTCGAAGAATTTCATAGGCGATATAAAAATTTTGTCTGGAATATTGCTTATACAAAAGCGAGTAGTATTGATAAACACAATGCTATGCAAGTTGCTATGGTGCTGTCTCAAAATACATTTATTAAGATTTACGAAAAAGCTGATGTTTTTGTTCCACGTTCTTCTGATATTAATAAGGACTGTATGAAATGGATATCCGGGATTATGAAGAACATTACTCTACAGTATCTACAAGAAAACAATAAGCAAAAAGCACACATGGTTTTTCTGGAGATTATACCAGAGGTTGAAGAACACTCTGAAGCAGATGAACTGCCAGTAGTTATTACATTTGAAAGACGACTACTACAGAATGCTTTAAAGACACTATCTGATAAAGAAAGATCAATCTTGCTAGCTTGGTACAATTTTTATTCTGAAGGCAAAGTAAGAAGTATTTCAAAGGATGTAAAAGAAGCACTAGCAAAACAGTTTAATGTTAAAGTAGATAGCTTAAAACAAATTAAGAAAAGGGCGCTTAATAAGGTAAAAACCCATATTGAGCAAAATAAATAAATGAATCATGAGGTTGGATCTTACTAAATTTGAATTAGCACTTATTAACTCTTTGAGGAAAGAAGGAATGATACTTCCTCTAGACCCAGAAGATTTATTGCAATTTCTAAAAAAAGCAAAAAAGGATAATATACCTCCTCTTCCTGACTCACTCGATGATGCGCAGGCTATTCTAAAAAGAGGCTATATAGATAAAACATATTCTACTGAAATTAACAATCAAACCACTGATAATATGTCTAGAGCCGCAAGAGAAGGTAAGTCATTGCCCAAAAACATTTTAGAAAAGATGAAAGCTGATCGCTTAAACTCCAAGAAAAAATGATTAGTGAAGAAAGGAGAAGCTTTATATCTGACTTAGCGGAGAGCATATCATCAAGATTTTTTAATTCTAATGAACCAATATTGCCAGAGTTAATAGCTAGAAAGTATGGCGTAAGTTACTGTTACGGGGAGTATGGCGATTATTTTGATGGTATGTTAGAGCATTCAGGAGGCGAATTTCATATATTTATAAATACTGAAAGACACAATAATCCGCAACGACATAGGTTTTCTTTTGCACATGAGCTTGGTCACTTCTTTATTGATGAGCATTCTATTGCTTTAGCACAAGGGCTATCTGCAGGACATTGTTCATTGACTGGATTTGTATCTGAGCAAATAGTCGAACGTGAAGCTGACTTATTCGGGGCATCTCTACTTATGCCTAAAGAAAGATTACTCAGTGTTTATAGGAAAAACAAAAGGTTTTCTTTTGGTTCTATACAATCTATTTTTAGAACCTTTCAAGTAAGTCTTTCCTCTGCTTTATATAGAGTATTTTATTTAGATCTTCATCCAATGATGATTATTAAAATTACAAATGGCAGGATTATAGGTAACCCAATGAGAAGTAGAGATTTTTATTATTATTTAAGAGATAAATCACTGCCAAGTGATTCAGGGGCTTTATTATATTTCAAAGAGGGAAAAGAATTTACGAACACAAGAGAATTATATGCATTTGATTGGTTTAAGACTGAAAGCTCCAAAACAATATATGAACATAACATTTATCATAAATCTTTAAAAACAGTGTATTCTATAATATGGACTGATTAAAAGAAGTTTTTTAGTCTCTCAAAATTTATTTTCTAGACCTTTTTAAGCAACAGAAATAGGATTTATTTATTTTGTCAATACGAACTTAGCTAAACATAATTATATGTTTGAGTTAGTGATGTTTTATAACGATAAACTTTGGATTACAAGAAAAACTATCCTATAATTAATTGGCTACTTGTACTCGTATGTCTAGTTTATTTATTAATTCTTAAAACTATGTATGAATCTAATATGATACTGGCAAATGAGTATCTCAGTTTTCTACTTGATATGAGATGACTAACTGAGTCTACTATTAGTGTAAGAAGAAGACATCTTAGAATATTTTTTGAGTTCATTTGACAAAAAACGACAGAGCAAATTAAGATGAATGACATTCGTGATTATGTAATGTTTTTAAAAGCAAAGAAAAGAGGATCTCATTCGAGATATCATCACACATGAAAAGGAGCAATTAGTCTTATGACTGTTCAGAATTATATTAGCACCTTAAGGCACTTCTACAAATGGTACAAATCTATGGGTCTAGAAACAGTAATTATACCGCAGTTGATTCAGTCTCCAAAAGTCAGTAGAAAGAAGATCAATGCATTAAGTGATAAGGAGCTTGAATTAATTCTAAAAGCACCCTTAGAAATAGAAGAAAGAAAGGATATTATGTATCGTAACTTTCTTCTTATACTAGTTGGTTATCTTTTATGACTAAGAATCAATGAAGCCTTGTCATTAACGTTCCTACAAATCTTAGACACTTCCCAAATCCTAACAATAAAAGGCAAAGGAGGTAAAGAAAGACGTCTCTTTATTCCAGAATTAGTGCAACAGGTTGCTAGAGAGTTTCAAAAACTAAGAGGGTGACACATACAAGTAAAAAGAAAGAACAAAAGATACTGACCTAAATATATCTATACAAGGACAGTTCAAGACAAGAATCCTGAACTAATATTCACTTGTCTCGACTGGGCTAATTATGGACAACAACTAAAGCGTCCTTCAACTAGTATTTTCTTTAGAAGATATGAAAAGGCAATGTGATTAACAAAGAGAATAACTTTTCATAGACTTAGACATACCTTCGGTAGACACTTATTGAATAACAACGTTGACCTATATACACTTCAACATTTACTTTGACATGAGACTATCTTAGCAACACAATACTATGTCGAGCCAGATGATCTAAAGATCATCCAAGCTCAAACTTCTCTAATTCCCAAAGTAGAAGTTTCACCTAAAATGAATGTAAGGATCATGCAAGCCTTGCAGTATTAAAAGAAACTAAGAAATCAGTTTGCTTCAAGAATCAAAAGAAGTAAACTGTTTTTTTACTTGGAGCAACTTGCTCTTGCTTTTTGAGAATAAATAACTATAGTAAGGTTGTTCATTCGAGAAGTGAGGGTAATGACATGCTTGATAAAAGATGTCTAACCTATGACCAAAGAAAACAATTTTGTAAACGACAAGGAGACGAAAAGCAGTTTAAAACTGCGTTTCCACATTATCATTTACGGTTGCCAAATGAATTAGAGAATCGATGATGAGTCAATAAAAGAAAAGAGCACTTTGGTTGTATGTCAATATATTTCTCTTGCTTCGAGAGTGGACACTTTACTTATTTCATCCCTATTATTGTTGTGGACATACGGCAAGTAGCTTTTAGAGAAAAATAAGTATTCCTATTTTCTTAGATCTGACAACTCACGCTTTAAGCGTTACATTTTCTGACTGGCTCAAATAATTAAACAAAAGATAAAAAAATACATCCTAAACGGCAGAATGCATCGGTACTCATATCTATGAGATGTATAATGGGGATTGTCGTTTCAATTTTAATGAAAGTGAACTTTCCCTAAACTGCTTTCCTAATAAAAGACAAAAATAAAACCTTAGCTTAGACTTTCTACAGGGAAATATTTTGATGAAATGCTTATTGATGGTTATCAATATGATAGACGAGCAGTATGTTATTTTCTATCTTACAGATAGCTCTGAATTGCCTATTGATTCTAAAATAAAAAATCCCAGAGGAGCTTGGTTTCCTCTTCTTTAATAGTGCAGATTTAGTGTCTCACTGTAGTATATATCTAGCAGTTTTACTAAACTGTTTGATTAATTTTCTTTTGACTAAATAATTAAGTGCCTCAGGCGATAATACTATATCTTTAAATTGCATAGTTATTGTCGGAGAATGAAACTCGATCAGATTTTTTTAAATCTTTTGTTGCTTCTCGTGCTTCGATCATATCCTTGGTAATTTCTTCTTTCGGCAGTTCCTTTAATTCGGTCTCAAGAAGATCATCTGCGTTCATGCATTGAGAAATATAGGTTAATATGAATTCTTGCATGTTAACTCAATGAGCATTAAAAAAGCTCCTTGCATCATCAAGAAAGTCTTTGTCTGCTTTGATTTCTAGTGTATCTATAGCCATAGTAGATGGTAATATTAAAGCCATTAAATTATACTCAAGGAATTAATAAATGCAAACCCATCTTCTGAGTTATAGAACCTAAGATACTTGTATATGTGTAGTAGAAAAACAGGTACTAAAACAGCTTTAGAACTCATAACTGAGTTCTCAGTATGTCCCATATAAAAAAGACATTTAAAAGCACTATAAAAATGAACTTAAAAATTCTACTAAAAGAAAAACTAAAGTATCGAAAGAAAAAATATGCTAACATTCTATTACAATTATTTCGATACAGATGGAAATTAGTTTCTCGTTTTATAATTCTAAATCTTGGTCGTAAGATACCAGATAAAGAAGTAGAAAGTCATGTTTATATTACTTGAAAAACTTGATCATGAAAAAGTTCTATTATAGAGCAGTGGGTATATGCTCAATGGTGGAAAAGTAGAAAGAAAGAAGATAGATGTATAATAGTGATAGATCCGCATTGAGATATGGTAAATAAGATTCGTCATTTTGATCTAGCCCAAAAATATTTCGATAGACATATTTACATAGATCCTACTTTGAGCGAATGAAATATTCCTAGTTTCAATCCGATGGAGTGCCGAGAAAGAAATTCTCTGGATAGAGAGATTAAAGCTAATCAATTGGTTAGAGCAATACAGGAGATGATTCCAGACGCAAAACTTACGAATTTCATGAGAGCTATTCTTAAGCCTGTAATCTACATCTTATTGAGCTTAAACACTTCTACCCTAGCTGATATCCAAACCTTCCTAGGGCAAGAAGAATGACACTTTGTAGAGCATGGCAAAAGAAGTGAAGTTAAGGCATATTCTGACTTCTTTAAGAATGAATGGAACAATCCAATGTACGTTAGGACCAAGCAAAGTATTTATACCAAAATCCAAAGTTTGCTTAATTCTCAGATCTTCTATCAAATGACCATCGGGAAGAGCAGTATCAATTTAGAAAGATCAATAAAAGAGTGTAAGATTATATTGTTCAACTTGAGCAAATGAAAAATCTGAGAAGAAGTTTGTGAATCCTTATGAAGGTTTATTATTGCACAGGTAAAAAGTATTGCACTCAAGAGGGCTAATCTTCCACATCATCTAAGAAAACCGATTTATTTGATAATTGACGAGGCAGATACGTTCATTAGAGGCGATAGCTTAAACGTAATTCTCAAGGAAACAAGGAAATATTGACTACATATACTTGTTATTACCCAAAGTTTAATAAGTTGAAAATTACAGTCCAGTTTGAGAAGAAATATTCTCAATAATACAAACATCAAAATTATAGGTGCTAACGGAATATCTACGCTAAAACCGCTCTCCGGAGAAACGTCAATTGCACTTAGTGATTTACAAGCACTTGAGTTTCATGAATTCAGAGTAAAATACTCTGCCTTTATAAAAAGGAAAATTAGAACGAGAGATGTTCTTCGACCCAAAAGTCCTTTATTGTTAAAGTGACCTACCCTGATATCTCAAACAAATAGAATGGTACACCATTCTGGGTACTACAAACCACAAGTACAATATTTAGAAAACAAAGATTGGATAGACGCATTTCCTTTAGACATGCAAGAAGGTCTTGATAGTAAACATTACCCTAAACCCAAATTTAGCCTTTAAGAAAACATGGAAGAATCTATTAGGATAATGAATCGACTTTATGATTATACATTTCTAGCCTGAAGTCAGATGAATGAATTATGATTTCAAAAATCAAAAAAGACACTGTACCGTTTACTAAAAGCTCTGAGAGAAAGAAAATTAATAAAGTCTACTTCTTACAAGTACAGTCCAAGAGATTGAAGACTAGAAGACATTCATTATTTAACACCTAAATGATATAAACACATGAATGAGTTTTTAGGTGAGTACAGAAGGGAACAAAAAATTAAAACACATAAATCATTCCATGAAGATTATGATCACAGAAAGAAAACTATTTCTTTCAAAATAGCATTTATAGCAGCTTCTGAATTACATGATTTTAGCTTGATCTCATATTCACAATATTTCGAGACTAAGAAATCAACAACCAGGCACAGACAGATATCAACAAAGATACTTTGAGATTGAATCTCTATTATCCCAGATTCTGTTATAAAAATTAAATCCAAAAATAGGAAACATCTATTCTGCTTAGAATATCATAAAGGCTACAGAGTGAAGAAAATTGAAAACCAAATTAACCAGTATGTTCTAGCTATCTCAGCCTGACTGCCGTCTTATACATTTAATGTTGAATCAAATGCAAAAGTATTAATCGTTTTTGAACAAAAGAGTACAATGATATCAATCATAGAAAAATTATCTCACAACAATTACTATGACAATTTCTCAAACACATACCTATTTAAGACCTACAATGACTTTCTAAAAAATCCAATTAAACATCGAATAAATATAAAAGACCAAAAGATAAATATATGTGATGGCACACATTAAGAGTCACCAAATCAATAACTATGTTAGTTGATAATTCATTTCCTAAAATCAATGTCTCACTTCATCCTATAGGTAAAGTTTCAGAAAGACGACGAATTAATTCGAGTAGAGATGCTTATGAAATTCTTAAATCATTTTGGAATAGTGATACAATTAATCTCTATGAAGAATTTTATGTTTTGTTTCTTGATAGAAAGAATGGAGTGATAGGGTATCGAAATATGAATAGAGGTTCTAATTGCGGAACTGTAGTGGATTCTAAGTTGATATTTCATATCGGACTATCATTATCTGCAAATTCAATTATTCTTTCACACAATCATCCTTCTGGAAATATGCAACCTTCAAGAGAGGACATTAAGCTAACCAAAAAGATCAGAGACGGAGCTGAGCTATTAGACCTTAAAGTCTTTGATCACCTCATAATTTGTCCTGAAACATACTACAGTATGACGGATGAAGGCATTATTTAACCCATAGTTTCTATGGGTTTTTCAGTTAAAAGACTAATAATTAGGTATAAAAGTGTTAAAAAGGCTAAAAACGTATTAAAACAAACACATATATAAACTAATTATAATATATTGTAGTTATATATTATAAAATAACTTAATATGAATATTGGCGTTAATGTAATCTTACTTGTTATTGCGGTATCAATTCCGAGCGTAATACTTTTGTCACAATATCTTACTAGAAAAAAATTGAGGAAAAAATTGGAAGAATTGAACAAAAAAGAAAGAACGAAAGAAAAAGAAGATTTTTCAGAAATAAAAAATCGCAATCCTGATATAATAGAAGTAACTGCTTAGCAATAATCAACTTTAATGACATACAAAACAAAACGAATTACTTTTGCAAATTTTATTGCACATGGACTGGCAATAGCTTCTGTTTGTATAACATGTTGTCATTATATACCCAACGATTGGTCGATTGGAAATTTTTTCACTAACATACTACTCGTTGGAACAATCAGCTTAATTTGGAGTATTGTCTATAATAAGTCTATTATGATGTCAAATGAAATAGATTTGCTTCATTTTACAATAGAAGAGAAGAATGCTAATCTTCAACTCGATGAATACGCAGATCTACTTTCGGGCTCCTTGGTTGTATCAAAAAACCGAACTAAGGACATTGCAAAAGCTGTTTCGGATTGGGAAAATGATAGAAGAAAATTATTTTTTAGGTACTTAGAAGATTTTCAAAAATCTCGTCCATAGTATTTGCCTGTATCATATTCTTTTGTTCGAAAGAAAAGATTTCAGAATCTGTCCATATCAAGTGATCAACAAGGTTTTTATTTAGTTTATCAGAAAGTAATTTCACTTTATAAGTAAAGTCCATATCATAGTATGATGGTTCTGAATCTTGATCTGGATGATTGTGAGTTAGAATTATATTTGGATAAGTAGAATTGAGAATTTTAAAAATCACATCTCTTTTCATATCCAGTTTAATATAATTACCCGGCGAATATTTAAGTAATTCTAAGTCTCTTAGTTTATTTTCTTTGTCTAAATGCAATAAATATAGATATTCACCCTGATTGACTTTTTTCCTCTTAAATAGATCGTTTAAGAAATTACAACGATTATCATAGGTAGATAACTCACGACCCTCTTCTTTAAAAAGGGTATATGTGTCATAAGTAGATTCTAAAAACTTGATCATGATTTATCATATTATAAATATATTTAATGTGTAACAAGTTCTATGCCAAAACTATTGTTTTATAGTACTGATTTATTACCTATTGTCTAGTTTCATCTAGCCAGAGGTGATTTTATTCAAATTTTTCCTACTAATTAGAAATTAATACTCAGGACATAACTATCAATTAACTAGCAGTAAAGACGTTTCTCCCACTGTAAGCACTATTCGTGCAGCTTCAGAAAAATATCCTTCGGCATATAGACTGCGTAAAAGTGATAGTTTTAAGTATGTCCTTTAATTTCTTCTTAATTATTATACTTTAGAAGTTTATAGAAATTATTAGCTTTAGAAGTAAATCTAAAATTATGGGAAGTACAGGCACTGGCAATTTCACTGATTATCCATCACCTGGAGGAAAACAACAAAAAGAAAGTAATAAATGTGAAAGAGCATTTACAACAGGACTAGAAGATGTAGAATTAAACTCCTATTTTGAAAAAAACGAGAACGTCCCAAATGTTGGATTTCCAGTTGAAATAGTTTTAAAAGAAAGAATCGTTGCTATTAGTACTGATGGTTTAATTTTTGGAAATCTTCCATCTGCTTATAATTACTTAAAAGTATGCATGGATCAAGGCTATACGTATTCAGGTGTTATTTCAGCCTCTTCAAGCTCTCCACTCTCTGTAATTGATATTACAGTAACACCTTCTTAATCAATGAGCTACTTAATAATAGGTGAAATATCGGTAGATGTCACGTTAGCATCTTCTATTAATCCTTATAAAATGCGCTTAGGTGGTATTGTGCACATTGCAAGAGCGTGTTGGGCGATGGGAGTTGACTACACAATGGCTTATATCTCTCCACAATACTTAGACGAAACTATTCTTGACTTTTTAAAAAGCCTTAATTGTTTTAATGTTATTAAGATTGCCAATGTTACTGGTTGCCCAAACGTATTCCTAATAGAAAATGTCAAAGAAGAGCTGAATCAAGGTTATCAACATGTACTTCGTGAGGCTTCAAAAGTAGTTTACGATGAAGAAAAAATTAACCAAATTTCCCAACTAGGCTTCACCGATGCAATGATAGTGTCAGGAAATTACGAGTTTACAAAAATAGAAAAGTGTTTAACCTTATCGGAATCAATTCACTATGATGTAGCGAACAATGTGGAAGACTTTTCGCAATTATCCCTAGTAAATGATAAGGTAGAGACCATATTTCTATCAACTTCTTCTCCCCTGTTTCTGACATACTATAATGGAGGATTTCGTGATTTTGCTTTGAGATTTAAATCCCACACCAAATCTTTAGTCCTTAAAGAAAATAGAGGAGGTAGTAGAGCTATAGTATTTGAGGAGGACCATGTAATTAAGATTGATGCTCAACTTCAACCCATTGTCCACTCTGTTGGATTGGGTGATGTTTATGATATTTCCTATATAATCAGCAAACAAGGCTTATCCTTCAAAGAATCTCTGAACTTTGCTTCTTGGGCAGCAGCAGAATATGCTTCGACTACTTTTCCTGATGTGTTTAATGCAGGTATTAAAGCTTTACTAGGAACTGATATTAATGATTTAATAAAATTAGTAGGTGTTTCACTCCCTTGGGAGGATAGGCAAGAACATCTCATTTACATTGCAGCACCGGATTTCAATTATGTAGACACTACGCAAATTGAACATGTTTGCGAATCTCTTAAATACCACAATTTTAGATATGTTAGACCTATTCAGGAAAATGGTCAACTAACAAGTGAATCTTCTAAAGGTGATAAGAGAAATACATATTTAAAGGACCTTGAGTTGCTAAATAAATCCGATGTAGTTATTGCAGTTTTACTTTTCAATGATCCTGGCACTTTAATTGAAATTGGTTGGGCAGCTGCGAAGGGCAAAACAGTATTAGTATATGACCCCAAAAACATAGCAATGAATTGCTTTCTTACTGAAATGCCAAATGTCGTTAGTAACAGTTTAGATGACATTCTTGTCGAATTATTTAAAACTGTTTCAAATCTTTAAAAATGAATAAGGTTTTATTGCTTGCTTCTGGAGGCTTGGACTCAACTACAATGGCATATTGGTTGCTTGATAAAGGAATCGATTTTATTCCCCTTTTTATCAACTATGGTCAGCATTTTGTTGAAACTGAAATGGAAAGGTTAAAAGATGTTTTACCTAATGGTAAATTGAAGGAGATTCAGATAATTGACATAAGTGCTGTATATAAAAATTCATCGTCACGATTAATAAAAAAAACAGATCTATGGACCGAATCAATAACAGCCGATGATTTATACTTGCCATATAGAAACATTTTACTGTTAACTATTGCCTCTTCAATTGCTAGCACTAATGGTTTAACCAAAGTGTATTCTGCTTTTATAAACAGTAATCACGCTAAGGAAATCGATTGCTCAAATGAATTCTTTGGAAAATTAGAACCCGTCTTCGGAGACTATGGAGGTGTTTCATTGGAAATGCCATTCAGATATATGACAAAATATGAAGTTGCAAAACTTGGAATTCAATTAGGTGCTCCTATTGGAAGAACATTCTCCTGTCAAGTATCGGAAAGAGTACCATGTGGAGTTTGCCCAAATTGTGTAGATAGAATTGAAGCACTTAGAAAAATTACGTCGCATGAATAAATATGTAATAGAGGCTCTTAACTTAGCTAACTACATCAACGATTTAGAAGGGTTTCAGTTTAGTGATCACATATCAAAAACTAGCTGTGAACACGTTGGTGCCGTTTTGGTTGATACAATTTTACAGGCAGGATTAAACTACAGTAATATAGTTTTACCGAGAGTTAGAAGGCTTGTTGCTGAATTTCCAAATACTAATAAACTAAGTGATTTTAAATTAGTCGCTGAAGAAATTGGCTATGGCACAATAATGAACTGGGTTCATTATGAAAAAATATCTAGGCTTACAGCTCTTACAGAAGAGCTTTATAATTGCCAGATTGAAACTCATACCGATTTATATCAATTCCTTCAAATAGAACAGAACAGAACACAATTACTAGAACTTAAGGGGATAGGATTTAAGTCCGTTGATTACATGAACAGACTTCTCGGTGGAGATAATGTAGCTGTTGACAGACATATATATGGTTTTGTTGAAATGTCAGGACTTAGACTAAAAGGTTATATGAAAACTAAAAGAACGGTAGAATATGCAGCTGATATATTAAATGTTGAAAGATCTGTCTTAGATCATAGTATTTGGAATTATATGTCCAACTCTAAATCAAATACAACTCAGCTTAATTTATTCTAAATGTTTGGCTCATTCTCAATCGACTATAAATATCTCATTCATCTTCAGTTTTAACTAAATGTAGATGTAATCAATGCAATTACGCCTATCCACAAAGCCAAAAGTGATATCCTTAGTTTTTAGCATCTTTTTAAGATATTCACGATAGTGATGATTCTTTCATAATTTTACATATTAAAAATTTGCTTTTGCTCTTCTTTCAAAACGTTTCTACTGAGCCTGAGATTGACTGTACTTGTTTTTATCCCATCAAAGGTCTTCTTATATACATTTTCGTTCTATGCTTACTGTCGCTTGCGATCTTTAAAGCTTTATTCAGATCCAGCGAAACGACTTTCACTGATCTTTATATTTAAGGATTTATTCTCTTCCGTTTTGAGAAAGATGTATGTAATGTTTAGTCCGTTTTTGCACCATTGATAATAGGGTTACGATACAGCAATCTAACCATATTTATTAGTAGTGCACTTCAAACTATAATTAAACACGGAAATTGACGTAAAACTCTTATTGTAGTTCTATTCGAAATAATGACGCGCTATTATTATTTGTTGTTTCCGGTAGATTCAATAGTTTATTGAATTATAAGAATCATTCACAATTTCCCTTATCAGTTTTCTCGCAAAATCAACATTTTTTGTATAAACTACCTTAAGTCCATCTTGATCAAACGTAGTATAACATATTTTTAAAAAGCTTTCAATTTCTCCTATTAGCTTAGATTTTGATTCTAACACAAGAGAGTTAAACCTATCTGTAGATAAGCCATGTTTCTCTCGGTTAATCTTAATTTCTAACAATACATTAGCTTGTTTATTAGATAATTCTAGAATATATTCTCTATCTGTTATTGTTATGTATTTTAAACCTTTTTCGCAATAATCAATATACTTTTTAAAATCTTCAACAATTTCAACAAGTCCCTCATGCTTAATGTCTAAGGTTTCGGAGTTTATAGATTTAGAAAAAGGATCAAAATCGAAAAACTTATCACAAACTTTTATATAAGGTGATTTATATAAAATTCCAATTTTTTCCTTATTAATAAATTCGAATTCTAAAGAATAAAAATTGGATTCAAAATTAACAAATTGAGTTGTATAACTTAAAGTAGGAAGTGAACGGGGAGATTCTGATTCGTGATAATTCAAGTCTTTCTCTTTATCTGCGATAAAATATAAGCCTCCTTGTAGTCTAGCTCTAATTAGTTGCTCATCCATAATGCTTATTTTAAATAATTACTAATATTTCAAGGTACTCAATCTTTTCTGTTATTAAAACTTATATGCAGTTCCATTCTTATCAGGAATAATCTTATAAAAAAATGCATCTCTATAGGGAATTACCTTTGTTAAAAATATAAAATCATAATATCGAAGAAATTTAAGGGTTACTTTTTAGAATACTTAGCATAAATATTTACAAAGCTTATAGATTACTAATTGGCTATGGTCTTCTTCTATTTACTACTGTGTTCATGATTTATAATTTCGTTTATAAAACAACGAGGATTCTTACGACGATCTCAATTACAATATTTTCAACTGCTCCCGCACAAAGTTTTTCTTTATCAACTTTCTTTGGGGCGCAATAAAGGGCCACCTATTGTTAGGGACAATTGAATGTTATAATAAGGACCCTTATGGTTTAATGCTAGTGAAGATGCTGCACAGCTTTGGTTAGAAGACAATTATACAAGTAGAAAAATACGACTTTGTGATAAGGATTTTCCTTTCAGACAAAGTAGACAATGCATTGTTCCTTTGGAATCCGGCTGAAATTATTAATTATATCTAATAAAAAAATTACATAATGAAGAAATTCAAGAGTAGGATCATAAAAGTAGAGTACTTAGTTTATAAAAAAAGGAGAAGTCGAATAAAATAAATTTTGTTCTTGATAAATATTACTATTAATCCTATTCTATTGCTTTTGGCAAGTTCTTAAATTTAATTGTCTCCTTAAACTACATGATAGAGATAAAAAAGATAAAATGAAGTTATTTATGTAATTTTTGATTAGTTAGTATTTTAATTCTTAATTTATAGAACAATTACCATTAACCAAAAAATATTATTATGTTTAAATCGTTTTACATTCTATTATTTTCCTTTCTTTCAATTCCATTTATTAGTTCACAAAATTGTAATAATCTTCCCGATGAGCTACCTCAACTACCTTCAGATATTGAAGCGCAAAATCTAATAATTGCCCAATGTTACGCTCCTAATATATTTCATTTAGCAGAACATACACTAGTTAATTCTGCAAATGGACGGGCAGATTTAATCACTGCAGTTAATTACGACAATAACTGGAACACAGGTGATAATTGGGAAAAATTAGAAGATTATGATGAAAATAATCCTGATACACACGATGAATTAGATCCGCTAGTTTATTACTCTGTGGTATGGACAGATATCGCATGGGTTATAACTTACGGATTCTATCATCCTAGAGATTATGGTGGTAACGAAGATTGTTGTTGTACTGGATGTGGTTTATTTGACGGAGAAAATCATGAAAATGATTTTGAAGGTGCAATTTTAGTTGTTAGTAGGATTGACACAGAATCTGGTATAAATGAAAATCAGGTAGTTGGGGGTTACAGTATTTCTCATAATGATCTTATTAAATATCGTGATATTTCTGAAGTGCCAGAAGTCTTTATTGACAATAGGACACACGCTGTCGAATTAAATCTTGGTCCTTTTGATGAGATAAAAACTTCTGGGAATCCTTGTGATGATGGTGAATCTTTTAACTCATTCAATAGTATTTTCTACACGCTCAGCGATGACAATAACGCTTCAGTTTGGGCGACAGAGAGCACGAACTCTCCAGGGTTTCTTTTTGGTTTTGGAAGTTATTTGTTAGAAGATATTTTTACTTCAAGTACACAAGGCTTATGGTATCAACGAGGCAACCCTAATGTTTTTTCAGGTTCCTATAGTAATGAATTTCATGCAGCAGGAACAGGAGGGTGCGTGGAATATGGTGGTAAAGCTAGTGCTCCCTGGGGTTGGGGGCAATTAGATTATTCTAATGATATGATAAAAAGTATGGTTTGTGAATCAATGTTTGGTGGTTTTGGTCAATTTACTTGCCTAGAGACTCCACCTATGGTTTTACATAATCCATATATAGAACTAGATTGTGGTATTCCCCCAGCTTCATATGTAATTACCGAAGATACTGATTTTAATGCACTCTATAATATCAACTTTGATCGCATAACTATTATGCCTAATACAACATTAACAATAAACAACAGTCAAATACCATTCGTAGAAACAGGGTATATCGATGTAAGACCTGGTGGCAATTTAATTGTAGATAACTCTACTTTAAAAAGTTGTAATCAAGGTTCATGGCAAGGGATATCATCATCAAATAATTTTGGAGGTTCCAATGGAAACATAACTATTCGAAATAATTCTATCATAAGAGATGCAGATGTCGCAATTACAATGGGTAAGGCCCAAATCTGGAGTCAATCTAATCTGAGTGTATCAAATTCCAAAATTATGTGGAATAATATCGGGATATCATTTGGTTTTGGAATTGCAATTTCTACTATAGAAAACTCAGAGTTTATCCAAAATTATAAATCGGACATCATGCTAAAAGGATCAAGAGGTCTTAAAATAACAAACAGTATTTTTAAACAGTATTCGTCTGCAATTGATCAAACTTCTATTCATTCGTTAAATTCGGTGTTTAAATTCCAAGATGGCTGTTTAATAGATAATGGCACAATTGGTATAACGATGTTTGGAACCTATCCATTTGCTTCTGGATCTAATATTGGAAATTCTAATACAACATCAAATAAAATACAGGCAATTTTTGGAATAGTTGGAGCTGGAAATACTTATCCCTCAGGATTACGCATAACTAATAACCTTTTTAATGATTACCCTAGCTCGGGTGCCTATATAGTTGGTGAAAACAAAGCCACTATCATTAATAATAATTTTGAATATATTCGCGGTGAAGGTATATATATTCAGAATACTGGTGCTAACTTTAACGATTTCAACTGTAATGAGTTTAAGCACAATACTATAACGGGAATTCAATCGGAAAGTGATAATAACAATACTGTATTTTTAGGGAATAGCTTTGAAAACCCCAATTTAACTTATTATACTGGTGATGTTACCCTAAAAAACAGCACACTAAATTCATCCATCGGAACGGAAGGTAATCCAGCTGAAAATTGTTTTTCGGAGATTGGAAAAGATATTATTGAAATTACCCAAGGTCAGTCTTTTACTTATAATTATTACAGAATTGGACAAACTTGTGAAGAACCAGATGATGGAAATGGCTTTTTAAAAGAAGGCTCAATATTTGAACCAATTAACTGCTTATCTTATGGTATATTTAATTTAATCGATCCTGATGGAGATGAAAGTTTAGGAATTGATCCAGATAGCATTGATTATAATTCGATTTGTAAACCTTGTGTTATAGATAGTATAAACCAGTGGATAATTAATGTTGTAGGTTCTGGAGGTGAAGATCCTCGAATCCTCGATATCCAAAATGAATTAGTAGAAACAGAATTAAATTTCATGAATGAAAAAATATTAGATCAATGGATTAATTTTGGAATATATCTTGCTCTAAGTACAGGTGATTTTACTTATGCAGAAAACATCTTGCAACCATTAAAAAAATGGAAATGGCAAACTAGTCTATATGGTATTAAAATGTTACAAAGAGATTACAATGCAGCTCAATTGGTATTAGATTCTTTGCCTTCGCGGAACTTGAACGAACAATACTTTAAGACAATTCAGAATGTAAATATTATCTTTCATAATGACCCGGGACATACCGATACAATAATAACTCAAGCAGATTTAGATCTGCTTGAGTTAATTGGTCTTTCGGACTTCCCTGTTAAAGGATATGCTGCTTCCTTATATTATCAAATCACAGGCATCAATTTATATCCTACAAACTTAGTTACCGAATATAGCAGACCTAGGTCAAGTGCAAACGAAGATTCTCAAAGTTTATCTAAAGTTTCTATTATTCCTAATCCAGCACTCAGCAACATTAATATAGAATTAGATAATCATAAAATACGAAATATAGAAATCTATAGTATTTCTGGGAATCTTATGTTTTCAAGAAAAGTAGAAAATACCGATATAGATGTTTCTAATTTCTCTGACGGATTATATATTGTAATTGTCTATTCCAACAATGGTGAGAGGTACATCTCTAAATTTATAAAGCAATGAAAATAATGAACTCTCAATTATATATTGTTCTTATAATTTTGGCATTGAACACTTGTTGTTTTTCCCAACAAAATTTCAATAAACATTTCCAAATAGATTCCTCTAATCTGACTTCGGCCAATATTTTACTATGGAATAACACACTGGTTTCTTCATTTTTAAATTTCGATAGTTTTGGTAACTTACGTTCAGGCCTCGCTTTTTATAATCTTGATGACTTTAGTTTGACTTGGGATCATTTTCCTAACTTTCGTGTAGCCAAAGGAGGTATATTAAATGTGGAAGATAAATTATTTGTTTACGGTAAAAACGTTAATTCGCCAAAGAATTTAGGTCTCTTTAGATATGATTTACCAACTAAAACATTAGAAGAAAGTTATGATTACCAATCCAATTTAGAGTTTAGCTTTCCTTTTGAAGGAACTACAATAGATCATATTCTTTACAGAGGGTATTCTGATAATTCTGATACCATATCGCACAGAGAATATGGAATTCTCAAAATAGATACTTCTGGAGAATTACTTTGGCAACGAAATTATAATGCCCATTATAGCCAAAGCTCTTTGGCGGGGATAGAAAGCTTGACAGAAGAATTGAACTCAGATATATATGCTGCCGCTAAAATCCAGAACAACCAGGACGATTATGGACAGATTTTGAGGATCAATGCTGCTGGTCAAGTAGTCGATAGTATGGCAACAGAGGAAATGTTTTATGATTTCACATCTCGCATGTATTTCACATCTATTTCTAACAAATTGCTCGTAAGTGCTTATGAGGTGCAAGAACAATTTGAAAGACCCTTTAGAATTGATTTTCATAATAGTGCTCTAGAGCTTCAGAAGCATTTCCTCATTCCTAGTACAAATCCCGAAAGGATTAGTTTAATAACTCTCAAATCAGGTACTGATGGGAAAAGTTTCTTCTTAATGGGGTCATTTACAGATTTTAACAATGATCTACAATATGGTTTAGTGATAAAAGTGTCAGATCAAGGAAATATTCTCTGGCAACATAGATACCAACATCCTGACTTTATGGATATTAACATCAACTATTCTGTTTATGATTTTGTAGAATTAGAGAACGGAGATATGTGCTTTTTAGGCAATATTTCTCCTAACACTAGTCAAAAAGAACTATGGCTTTTTAAAACCAATAGCAATGGGTGTTTCATAGAAGAAGAATGTGATGAAGAATTGTTATATACCAATACAGAAGAGACAATATATTCAGATGACCTCATCGCATATCCTAATCCCGTAGATCAGCAACTTCATCTATCATCTACTACGCTCGACATAGCTGGGTTTGAAGTTTATAATATGCAGGGTCAATTGGTGAAAAAATCTGACAATTATATTCCCTCTTCACCCATTGATTTATCAACTCTAGTCTCAGGTTGTTATGCTATAAAGATCAGGGATAAAGATCATAAGTTTTATCGTAAGATAATTTTTAAGTTGTAGTGGAGGCTTATACTTTTTAAAACAGTTTATAGTTTAATATTCAGAGTATTGTGGGCTTAAGCTAACAGTGGGTTCTATAAAATCTATTGCATTTAATTGTTTGGACAAAAAGATTTCAAAAATTAGAATATTTCTTAATGAATATTTAGGTGAGGTAAGTTTAGAAGTACAAGATATTTAAACACTGTAGAAAGCGAGCAGGTTATTAAAGATAATAATAAGCTCTCAAGACTTATAGAACTGCTGGAAAAAGGTCTTATTACTGAAGACGAATTTATCAAATTAAAGTAATCTTAGGTGTAGCTTACCATTAGATTCATCAGTAAGAAAAGACTTTTCTTACTTGTTAAGAAGTACATATTTATCAAAAAAAATATCACACAAAATATTAATCTTTACAAAAAAGGAAGAATATCATTCTTCCTCCAAAAACAAATTGAATTCCAAATCTAATTCTAGTTAAGTTACTTGGTTCAGTTCATTTACTGTAAGATAAAACTTTGATTGAAGCTTAATAACTTGGACTTTAGGCATGTACTTTAGTAACTTAATATTTTCATTTTTAAGGTAAGTGACATATTCTTCTGTGAGAACAAAATTGTCACTAACTAATGCAAGGTAAATTTTTGCAGTCATATCACTAAATTACTTGAACCATTCCTTGTCCAACATCTTTGGTGTTCAAGTGATTTAACAATTTAGCATTCTTTTCAAGTTTCAACCATATTTCTGAAGCAGCAACAGATGGAAACTCTTCCCATAGAAGAGCAGCTATACCAGCAACATGTGGTGTTGCCATGCTAGTGCCATTTAGCCTCCTATGCAATTTATTGCCCGGAGCATGACTCGAATAGGAACTAAAAACATCTACTCCAGGACCTACAAGGTCCACTCTTCCTCCTGTTCCAGAATTTAATCCAGCATTTGAAAAACTTGCTACATTTAGTGAAAGGTCTACTGCACCAACAGACAGTATTGACTTGGCATTTGCGGGACTACTTACCGGGCGCACTCTATTAGGTCTAGAGCTATCATTTCCCGCAGCTGCTATTACTAAACATCCATTCTCTATTGCTTTTTCTCCAGCGCGTTCAAATATTAATGAGGGATTCTCCCCTACTTTTACTGGTGTACCTAAAGACATTGATATCACCTTGCAACCAAGTTCTAGAGCCCAATCTATTGAATCTACAATTCCACTTGTACTTCCACTTCCAGAATCTGAAAGTACTTTACCTATAACAATGTTTGCATCTTTGGCTATACCATATCTTTTACCATCGGAAGAGATATTTCCTACAGCCGTTCCTGAACAATGAGTACCATGTCCATTCCCATCTAAGTCCCAATCTTCCCCTTCAATAAAGGATTTTCCTTCAATACTTCTTCCATTAAAATCGGGATGACTTGCGTATAATCCAGTATCTAAAATGCAAACTTTAACTCCTTTACCTGTTCTGTTTGTAGAGGATAAGTTTATAGCGCCAATACCCCAGGTGTTACTTATCCAATTACTTTCTTGATCATCCTTTTTATTAATTAATAGTTCTTCAAGTTCTTGAATTTGTTGTTGTAATTCAATAGTATTATTTTTAATCTTGCCTAAAATATCGAATTCATCATATGCTCGATATTCTTTTTCCTCTTCCCAATATATAATAGGGCTCTTAGTATTGTTTACTGCCATATTCATCGTCTTGACGGGAACTTCATCAACAACTGCAATATTTAGGTTTTTATAAAAGATACCAGTCTTACCACTCATAACTTGAAATGCTCTATTTTTTGAATTCAAATTAGCCGAAGAAACCAAGGCAACTTTCAATTCATTTTCCGCTTTTTTGATAGTTGCTTTCTTATCATCTTTTAAAAGCACTAAATACCTTTTAGCTTTAGCTTGATTTTCCTTCGTTTGAGTTTCCAAAATAATTTTATTTTATAAGTTTTTTAATCGATTCATGATCTCTGCAAAAAGCACAAATATATCTTCTTGGGTAACTGTAAGTTTTAAGTTTCTTTCGTGTAGTTTAACCTCCTCATTTTGACTTAAACGATGCCAAATAATTTGTAATTGACTTTGATCTAAATCCATTGATAACTCATGGTTAGTAATATGACCGGATTGAATTAATGAAATCACCAGTTGACCAAGGATTGTATTAGCAAGTGCCAAAATTTCTTTTTCCTTTCTCAATTCTCTTTGCAACATTTCTGTGACTCTAGATAGAGAATGAAAAGTAGTTTTTCTTTTCATTGTACGACGAAACTTTTCTACTCGTTCTAATCTGATTGGATCAATTCCTTCTTCAGCAGTTTGTATTATATTCCTAATCATCTCAGATTCTGTTTGATTATCGTGATCACCAATCTGTTTGAAATATTCAATAAGCTGGTCAATGAACAAATAGAATTCCTTTTCAAATTGAAAGGACTTTCTTTTAAATAAATTATTCAGCTCACTAAGTTTCGCTATATATCCCTCAATTTGTTGGGTTTTATAGTGTAAGAACAATTGCATAATATTGTTTATTCGAATACGATTTCCTCAAATTCTTTTCCATTTTCATCATTTAGCTTTACAATTCTCAAACCTTCTTCAACCATCTCTACATTTAGTTTAAGCAACACTTTATCTTTATCTGCTTGCTTACCGGTGTCTGGATCAAAGAATATATCTTTTAGATTTGCAGAAACTGGCTTAAATCTATTTTTTAAACTTTCAGTTAATATTTTTCTTAGTTCTTTCTCAAAAACTTCGCTTTCATCTGCTAAAACAAGCTCCTTATTTTTTACTTTAATAAGCTCTTTTGGAAATTCAATTTTATTAATAACATCATCAATTCCTTTCACAAACCGATAATCATTCTTTTCTAAATCTTTTGTAATTATTTCAAAATTAATTCTCTTAAGTTTCTCTAATGAAATCGGTTCAATATTTAATTCTTTGAGCTCATTAACTTCTTCTATCTTCTTGTTAACATCAGCTATAAATAAAGTTTCATCCATTTTGAAATTGTATTTTGTTTCTGCAACCAATTCATCAATTTTAATTGGTATTTCAAAATTCACAGTAGGTATTGTAAAACGAGGTACACGAAAATATTTCAAATACTTATCTTCTGAATAAGCCTTTGCTAGTTCAATAGATTGTTCATCAACTCTTTGTCGAGCATGAATTACCTCCTTATAGAGGTAATTCAAATAGTCCGATAATTTCACCATAATTTATTCTGCTAAAATTCCTAAAACCTGCTCAAGACCTGCTGGCAGTTGGTCATTTGTTGCTTTTACTTTCACCCCCATTGAATATTCTTTTTCAACCCTAACTCCTGTGCTTGACGTTCGTTTATATGAAGCAGAAACCTTAAACTTGACTGGCCCCCATCCTCCAGAAACATTAGCATCAATACCCAACTCATTAGTAACATCTTTAGTATATACAGAATTTAACTTAACATTGAAATCCACCTCGCAGGTCTCAATCCTTAAACTCGGAATATTAATAATCGAAATTAATGGGACTTCTACATTAATTTTTTTATTAGGACTTAGGTATTCTGATATGGTGTCAGCACCAGCAGGCACTCCTCCTTCACCAGCAGTTTTCCCCAAATAAGGATTGATCTGAGGTTTCTCGCATTTAAATTTAACCATAACTAACTCTTTCTCTCCACTATCTCCATCTTTAAAACCTACATTCTTAATAAAATCTACAGTAGCCATAGAAGCTTTGTTTTGAGCTGTCACACAAGCATTCAATGGACCTGCTATTAAGTTTTCAAAATCAATGCTTCCTAATTCCGCAGCAAATCCAGCATCAGAAGCATTCTGTAATCTAAATTGTGTTTCGTCTTCTGAAATAACAGCTTTTACACCTTTGACAAAACTGACAAAAGCATCTTTACTTTTCTTAGATACTGCTTCCCAATCCGAATTATATTCAGATTTGAAATCCTCCATAACATCAAGAATTTCGTTTTTAGTATTGCTCATCAAATCTTTTGGATCAACTCCACTTATTTGATTATAATTTTCTCGACCAATGATAGATTGAAGATTCTTCATCATTTCAGTTAACTCAGTCTTAGTCTTATTTGAATGATTTTGAGATAGAACTTTTATTATTGAACTCATTTTAAAGAATTTGTGAATAATAGAATTAGGTTTCACATTTATATGTGAAAGAAGACAAAAGGTAACCCAAGAAAAAAAATAATTATCAACGGCTTCCTTGAGCATCTTTCAATTTATATAAAACACATCAGTTCTTAAATTCTAGTTTATAAGAAAATCAATTAAACTATCTGCTCTTCTATTTCCACAATAAATAGAAATTAACAATCAGGACATAACTATCATTTCACTTGCAGTAAAGACGTTTTTCTTGCAGCAAGCACTATTCGTGCAGCTTCAGAAAAATTCCCTTCGGCATCTTGACTGCGTAAAAGTGATAGTTTTAAGGATGTCCTTTAATTTCTTCTTAATTATTATGAAAACACGAAACGAACTAAAACAAGACGTTATCACTGAATTTGAAGGATGGTTATCAAATGAGGGGCAAAAGTTGCTTCAAGAAGAACAGATTGAAGAATTAAACCGTATAATTCACTATCACATTCCAGTCTACACACATGAATTGTTCGAAATTGCACTAAGTAATTTAAACTTAGCAACAATGGCTTGCTCATTTGAAACAAGCTATTGGAGTCCTGCAGAAATTCTCATTCTAAATATTAATAATCTCCTTCAGGAAGAAATAACAGAATGGTTTTACCAGAATAAATAAGATGAAGTTTTATAGATTGTTTTTAGGAATCTCTTAAAGAGATTCCTAAATATGTTTAGCAAGTCTTATTTAAGATATTGTAATTTTATATAAAAATAGTTCATGAAGAATACAGGAAAATATCTGGAAGCAATTGTAAGTTCAATTGAAAAATGTTTAGTCACTATTCCAGACACTAAAGTTATTAGGGATGTTAAAATAACAGATAGAGATGGTCATGATCGGCAAATAGACATTTATGTAGAACTTAATGCAAATCGCAAGACTTTAAAATATGCTATCGAATGTAAACAATACACTGGTACGAATAGGGTTCAAATGAAAGATGTAATTGATTTTCATGGCACAATTAATTCAAATGGAATACAAGGAATTATGGTGACCACTTCGGATTTCACTGCTAATGCTTTAAATAAAGCTAAGAATTTAGGTATTCAAACATTTCGAATAGCGCCACATAACAAGACAAATCTTAAAGCATATAAAATATTTTATAAGACCTATAAAATTAAATCTGGCAAACTAAAATCAGAACATTTTAAACTTTCAAAGAATCCATCAAAAGAGGATATCTATGAAGGGAAGAAACAACGCTATAAGAATAATCAATTCTTTGAACAGTTTCTAGTCCCAATAATTCGAAGTAATCTTAACACAAAATGGGACCAATTCTATGACTCTTTTTATGAAGAAGATAAAGAGGATGGATTCGGATTATTTATAAGGAAAAAGAAATCACAAACATTTAGAGGAAATCTTGAAAATATCCATTTCAAATATAAAAACAAATTCTATCCGATTAAAACATTTATAATTACAATTGATTTTTGGATGGATATTATCGAGGAAAATAATCCTTCTCCTTTTGCCTATTATGACTTACAAGAGCAGAAGAACTATGTCAACTTTTTTGCCCAATCAATTCAACTTGAACCAGGAGTAAAAGCTTATTTAAACTTAGTAGAATTAGTTGATACAGACAATGTTAAAATTGATTTAGTAACGAATGATCCTAAAAAACAAAAGGAAATCATTTTTCATGATTTTGGGAAGTTTGACCCAAAGGATTTATCATTTGAAATTACTAATGATGAAGAAGAATAATGTAGTAAACTACATTTGCAAGATTGCAATTGTGACGTCACAAAGCTTTATCACAATTGCTCTTGCTAGGGAAACCCTAGAACCCTTTTAAAATATCTATATAGCTATTAGATCATTATTTCGATTTAAATATCCTTATTTTGGATGTTTCTAAAGTGCGTATATTCTTTATATAAAGAAAGTAGACACCTTCAGTATAACTTGAAAAATCAATTGAATTATTCTTTGTAGCTAATAACTGAGCACCTTCTATATTATAAATTTTAAACTCAAATTTAGAATCTAATTCAGTCTCTATTCTTAAATGATTCTGTACAGGATTAGGATAGATAGAAATGATTCCATCAAGCAGATCTGTAACATTTGTAGTTAAATCTTCTCCATCACAATTTTCGTCAATATCATTATTCGGAATTTCTTCTGCATCAGGATTTATTGACGAATCTTCATCATCACAATCTTCATTTAATGCAAAACCATCATTATCTAAATCATCATCAAAGGTTTCTTCATTACAATCATCATCTATTCCGTTGTAGGGTATTTCGTTTACATTAGGATTTATTGCATCATTCTGATCGTTACAATCTTCAAAAAAAGGTGAATCATCATTATCTAAATCGATATGAGGGATAAAACTATTGAATGTACCAAAACCACTTGTATATTCTTCATCAAATTCTTGCTTAACACTCCTGGCTAAAGAATCCAATAGTTTTATTTCATTCTCATTAAAGTCATGTGATGTAACAACCACTATTTTCATATCAAAACCGTTGGAAATACTCAAGTTGTTCTTTACTTGGCTGAGTTTATCTAAGTAATCATTTTGAGATATGGAACTAAGTTCAGCGTTTAACATATAACCTGTTCCAAAATCAGCCCCAAAATTACTAACACATTCTAAGTTTTCTCCAATAAAGTGTTGTAAAGGAAACGCAATTGAATCTAATGGGAGTAAACCCATTAAGTTCATTTCAAGATTATTATATCTAGAACTTTTAAATCTATCATAAGCCCAGAAAACAGTATCATTTCTTTCTTCAAATGAATTGAAAATACCATTACTGCAACCACTTCCAAATCCGCTATTATCTTCAATCAAATAATCCCAATGGTTGTTAGAATTGGTCAGTCCCATGTTTGTCATAGCTGGTGTCCAAACATGTAGTATTTCATGCCTAATCAAACTATTCCTAAAATAGCCTAAGGTAAAAATATCTTGCCCATTAAAATAGCCTTCTGCAAACCTTGAGCCTAAGTCATTAAACGTAATGATACTATAGCGTGTGTTTTCAAAATCCCACAAACTTTCTACAGTACTTTTCAATGCGTCGTAGGAGTAGTCAATCTGATATTGAGAATATTCTTTATCTCTTTTGAGAAATATAACATTGGGAGTGTATGATACGGAGTCATTATACTTAGTAAGCTCTACTTCAAGTTCTGCGAATTTTTCCTGGTCATCTATTGCAAATGTTTGAGATTGGAATAATAAACTTTCTTCTGAATCATCATCAAAAACTATTTTCCCTCTCAAAATTATGTTGTGCGTGTAGAATACATTTGAATTCCCATATCCTCTAAAATATATGCATGAACTTTGATCCGCAGTATATATACCATCATCTGCTGTTTCATCTGGAAATACTCCATCGTCTGTAAAAGTTAGATCTACAGCACCTACACACCTATCTAGGGTATACCTAAGGATAAAACTCTTTATTTCCTCTGAGCTTACCACCTTAAACTTGAAATAGATAGGCTCATCTTGCTCAAATATTTCAACTAAGGGAAATGTTTCTACTAATTCGATGGAGAAGTCAGTTCCTTTGGAAGATACTTCTAATTCATGGATACAACCATTGTCTTCGGAGCAAAATATAGTTTGGGAAAATACATTATTTAAAGACCAAGAAAAACAGATAATCAAACATACTAATTTGTTCATACTAAGGATTTTAACATTTGGATTGAAGAATGACCCAAAATTAACTATAGTGTGACATGACAAATATTTTAATTGTCCACCGATATCTAAAATATATATGCAGTGGTTTACAAAGATTTAATAACTAAAATAAAACATAACTAAGTTGATGCTACTTTGTCGGCCAGTTGAACCTTTAAAGAAGGGAAATATCTGATTTGCATTCCACTATTCAAATATTTTATTGCGTTAGTATCACCAGTTCCTTTTCTAGGATCAACCTTCCAATTATATTTATCATTTAATTGTCTAAACAATTTGAAATGAGGTATTATTGTTTTTATATGTTTGATTTTCCAGTCAACAATTAATTGCTGTAATTCTCTATAGAGATCAATAATAGAATCGGAAATATTCTCTCGCTCAAGTATGGAATTTAAATTAATTTCTTTGTTTTTACCTATTATGTCTATAAAACTATCGTCATAACGTTCTTCAAAATCTTTTAACATTTCTAATTTTTCACCTGTAATCCTATCTCTTCCTCCTAATTTCCAATATACTCTCATGTATTCTAAATTCTCTTCTTCATCAGAATACTTTATTCCTAAAAGTTTCATCTCACTTTTTTGAAAAGTTAAGTTTTCAACTTGAGTCATCATAAATTCTATTTGTCGAAATTGGGCAGTTTGAAACCCGCTTGCAGGATATAAAGCCATTCTGAACTGGAAGAATTCTTCTGTATCGAAAAATTTGGGAGATAATAAATCAAGTGAATCTAGTATTATTTTGAAATAAGCGTTTACTCTTAATAAACGCTTTTCAAATACAGATTCATTAATAAAACCAAGTTTAACATATGACTTTTGAATTAATGAAATCTCTTGAATACACAGCTTTGCCAATAATTCAAATTGTTGATGTATAACGATAAATGTAACTTCATCTGATAAAGAAGTTCTTGGATTTTGAAGACTTAATAGTGCATCTACATTAATATATGAATGATATTTCACATTGTCTTGAACTTGGAGCTTCCAGAGACCTTTTAACAAATCATTAATGTTTCCATTATATTTTGTGGTCAAAAGATTTTCAATGTTTCCTGAAATGCGGTCATTATCATGATGTACTGAATCCTCACTTAGATTTAGTGTTTCGTTATCAATTTCTTTACTGCTAGCATCGTTTTTTTTTTTAGAAATTTTTTTTGGGATCTTTTTTTAAAATTCTTTTCGTCTTTCATAGGTGTGATTTTATTAAAATTAATAATCAGTTATCCTTAGAGTTATCTAAATAGGACAATAGAATTATAGGTTATAGAAGTGTCATTTCTTCAAAACCCGTCCTTAAATACACCAAAAACTTGAAATCAATGAGTTGCAATTATCGAATCTTCGAAAATGGATGCAAAAGGGTAAACAATATATAAAAAATAATTATAATATGAGCAAACAAAATAAAAAAAACTCCAAAGTAATAGAACTTTGGAGCATCCACTCTTATACATTGTATAAGCGAAGAACAACTGAAAATCAGTTGCGATAATTGCTTCTTTAGGCTAATGAATACAAAATCAAAATCAACTAGAAAAGACTATAATTTTGCTATCTTGGATAAAGTCAAAATATAAATTTGAAAATTTTTAATTCATAGTCAAATATTCTGTCATTTTAAACAAATTCAAAATTAAAATCCCATAAAGAAACCAAAGGTATAACGTTTCAAACTAAAAACTGAATTTTCTTACTAAAATTTACTTGATTCTGTCTCAGAATAGTTAATAATGAGACCGTTATAATTTCTACAATCGGAATTTGTAATATTTTAATCTGATAATATTTTTCATGCATTATCATAACTCTAATTATTCCCTTATAGACAGAAACGGTCAACGTAAGTACTTAAACCAGAAAGAAAGAAAGAGTTTTTTTTCATCTCTTAATCTACTTGAAAGAGATATGAAGCTTTTTTGCTTAATGCTTTTTTGGTCAGGCGCTAGAATAAGTGAAGTTCTAAATTTAAAAAAGGAAAGTATCGACTTGATTGAGTCAACGGTAATTCTTGAAAGCCTTAAAAAAAGAAGAAAAGGCGTTTATAGACAAGTTCCATTGCCACCAAGATATATAACAAAACTTAAGGTCTTACTTAAAGAACGTGAGTGTAAAGCAAAAATATGGTCATTTTCTAGACGTACTGCAAATCGTCATATAAAAAAAGTTATGCGACATGCAAAAATTGGTGGCTCCAAGGCTTGTCCAAAGGGTTTACGTCACAGTTTTGCTATCCACTGCCTAATAAATAAGATCCCATTAACATTAATAAAAAAATGGTTAGGTCATTCTTCGTTAACAACTACCTCAATCTATTTAGATGTTGCCAATGAAGAAGAAGCTATTTTTGCTAGAATGATTTGGTAAAACTATATCACAAACTTTAATTGAATCAACAATCAAAAAGTATTATTTTTATCTTGAAAGAGTCCTAGTATTCTCAAAAAATAGGGTATCGTCGCTTGTTTCTTGAATATACGTTGAAATCATAATAATTGAATCTGCATTTACGACTTCTACTACATCAAAAACTTCAGTAAAAGTATTAGATCCAGTAAGATATCTCAAGAATATAATTTGATCCGGATTGTCTTGATAATACCAATCTAATTCGCGAATAGTGCAACTAATCAAATTCTTTTCTTCCGCGGTTCCATCTTCCTTTATATTCAAGGTCAAAGGACGGTTAAATTGTAATGTTTCTTCGATTTGTGATTCTACAATAAAGCTATCTTCAATGTTCCAGTTACCAATATAAAAGCTTCTTTCATTGATAATAGTTGGATCTTTCGAACATGATATTAATAAGCATGCCAAAAAAGAGAAAAGTATTTTTTTCATAATTATAGCTTAATGATTTTTTCTACAGACATAAGTTCTTTTCCAGAAAATATTTTCACCAAGTAAGAACCATTACTATATTCACTTAGATCAAGAGAAATAATTTCTTTTCTAATTAGATCATTTTTATCTATTTCTTTATACTGAATCATTTCCCCTAAAGGTGAAAATAACTCAATTAGTATATTGTTCTCCGATGTGAGATTTCTTAAATCAATATTAATTTCATTTGAAAATGGATTAGGGTAACAATAATTATTCACATTATCAAATGCGCAATATAAATCAATTTTTTTCTTTAAAATTAGACCTGATGAATATTCAATTACTATTGTATATTCTCCATTTTCAACAGATTTATAGAAATTATTATTTATCAAAACTTTATTTATACCTTTTACAACATTATGATTTAAAGAAAATAAACTATTCTGTTCTTTGTCTTCAAGATATATTTTGACTGCGGCATCGTATGGGGCAAGAAAACCGAGCAATAATCTATTACATAAGTCACTATTTGTGTATAGATTCGAATAATTTGACTTTATACTTGATTCTCTCTTCGTTAATTCTAATTCATTTTCTGATGGTATTAGATTTTCACATCCACCAAAGAAGTCTCCAACTAATTCTTCACCAATATCAAATACAGTTAAACATAAACCATCTTCATAAGGAGCTGATTCATCACAATCTACCGTACCTACTATTACTGGATCATTTGGATTAATACAATTATTATAAACTTCATATTTCTTAAATATACAGCTATCTTTTTTTTCAGGGTCATTGACTTGAAGAACTACAACAGGATTGTTATAATCTGACATTGATTGAATAATTGACAAATTCAATTGTGGATCTTCAAAGTAACAATAATTAATATTGCAATTAACTACAAGAGAATCACCGTTGGAAAGTCTAGTAAAATCGAAATAGCAAGCAGTACAATTTTCTCCAAAAATGGTTGTGCCTGGACAGATATCCCCTGTAAGTTCGTTTACCTGCCATGCCTGACACTGAGAGCCATTCACTCTCCAAGATACCTGTGATTGAACTGTTTCGAATGGCATGCTTTCTTCTGAACAAGTAATAAATACTTCTGCGCAGTTATCCGGATTCACAGTTTGAATTTCCTCTCCATAGTTGAATACAACAACTTCTCCACAAAGTAGATCACATCTATTTCTTTCCGTCTCTATTTCGTTAACATTAAAGGTCACTGCCTTAGAACATCCTCCAGATTCTATAACTGTTACAGTATAATTTCCAGACGCTAAATCCGAAATTAAACTTGTTGTTTCGCCGTTACTCCATTTGAATGAATATGGTGCATCACCACCTGTAGCTGATACAGAAATTTCTCCAACTTCGTATCCTGGACATGTTGAGGTTATTTCACTTGATATATCGATTTGAATATCATCACAAGATTCAACGATAAAACATTCTCTAGAATCTCTACATCCGGTATTTATTGTTAAACAATATTCTCCTGCACATAAATCTGAGGCACATACATCAGCATAACAACTAAAATAATCAAGAGGTATTGGAATATCATTAGGAAGCATTGTTAATTCATAGGAAACATTTATATAGTTTGGCAAGTTAAGAGTGATTGCGACACTTCCATCACAAGATTGTGAATCTGAAGCTCTTAACATCCCTAAATCAACAATTTCGGGTTTAAGAAAATTTACAGGATTATCTGGATTTTCGACTGGCCCTAAACAACATAAAAGTCGAAATTCACCAGTCATAATTTCACAGTTTTGGGTTCTAATAATTGCGATATAATTATCTTCTACTAAATTTTCTATATATTCTCCCGTTCCTATCACCGACCCATAAGGATAAGCTTGATTTGATCTATACCATTCGACTTGGAAAGGTCCAGACGAATTTACCATTATCTCAATAAATCCATTATCATCAGAATAAGAACCGCAATATGGGTTACCCCAATCAACAACTACAAAGTCTACCTCGCTTTCAACGATATAGTCTATTGAGAATGAACAATATCTTGTATCATCAAAAGATGCAGTATAAACACCTGGTTCTAAATTGTCAATATTACTACCTTGACCAGTATAACCGTTGGGACCAGTCCAATTAATATAGTAAGGAGCTTCTCCAATCCAGTACAAAGAAATTGATCCCATATCATCATTATCACAGAATGGATCTATATCCACTTGGACAGGTGTAAAACAACAAGAAAGCTCAAAATTTAGCTCAATCTCTCTACATAATCCATCCGTTACCGTAACATTATATTCTCCCGGGGATAAATTAGTAATATCTTCAGAGCTATCTCCATTTGACCAGTCAAAAGAGATAGGTGAAATCCCGCCATTTATGGTTAAATTAATTTGACCATCTGTACATATAGCATTACTTGGCTGAGTAACTTCTCCAGTTACGTCCTCTTGACAGAATAGTGCTAAATTGAAAAAAAGTAATATAGAGATTGAAATATACTTCATGGTGAATGATTTTCCTATAAGAATCAATAATGATACCAGTTTTATTGGCATAATTTTGGCAATTAAAAAAGAAACTATTTCAATCATGATAAAACACAAGCTCCTATTAGTTTATTTTCTCAGCTTTTTTATAACATCTTTGCTAGCTCAGTCAGAAAATTTTCCTCAAGGTTTTTTTATAGAAGAAGTATTATTTTTTAGTCCTGAATATAATTCTAATAGCTCTCAAGGTTGGATCAGAATAAGAAAAGATAATAAAGAGTTTTATTCAAACCACGAGCTAAGAATTACTGCATTTGATAATTATGGAGGAACTACTAGGCCAGTAGGTTATGTAAGTGGTAATAAATCAATGGTAGGATGTTTTATTAATGCTGAATTTTGTGGATCAGAATTAGAAGGACCTTTTTATATAAAAGGAGTTGCAGACAACAACATGGAATATGAGCCACAAGAGGCCGTAATTCAGGGTAATTTTTTAAGATATAGCAGGAAACAATCTGATATTGAGTTTCCAGAGGACGTTGTTGCATTTTATGATGGTTTTATAATTGAATGGTTTGTTACTCAAGATCCAAATGCATTGGATCCAAATCTTGAAGCCAACGTAAATTGGGAATCCGCAGGAGAAAGTGAAAATCAATTATATGTAACTCATCGTGATCCAATAATTCCAGAAACGCCTTTTCCAGAACATAGTGATCCAACCATGGTATTGCATACTCTAATACATAATGCATGTTTTTGGTCCCAGACTAAAAATAGTCCTCAAAATATAGTCGATTGTATGTATGCTGATTTTACAGATAGACAAGTTTTTACATTTGATGGTCAAGGACCTATGACTTATTGGGGTGGAAACAATCAAATTGGAACTACTGAAGAATGTAGATCTGTTTCTGGGTTGCTAGAATTTTTAGATGCCGCATGTAATGAATGGGCAGAATATTTTGATGATCAAATTAAAATCCAAGGTATCGAGTCTTCAATTTTATCTGTAGTAACTTATGATAATTATATACTTAGTGATAGTGATATTTCAAAATACGTAGCTGATGGATTAAATATATTTGAAACTCAATTTTTTGACTTAAGGTTACAAATTTCTCCATTTCCAAATGAAATAACTGATAGTCGTACTGACTTTTATGTAAAAGAATGGAACTTTAATACAAATATTCCATTTGTTATAAACGAATATAAAAATGCTCAGAATAATAATTCAATAGATAATCTAACTTTAATTAACGGCAATATTCTTGAAAGTGCTTCTTTAGAAGGGACCGAGGGTCAAGGAAATGATAATCCTAGGGCAGAATTTTCTGATCATTTGATTCTAAAGTATAATAATAAATATTTTGACCCTTCTTATGGAAGCCCTATAGCATTAAGTAAAAATAATTGGGAGAATAATTCTCTTGATGGTTTTGGCACTATTGTAACGTTCTTCGATACCCAATCAAATAAAGAGTATTACATAAATTGGGTTGGTCATTTAAATAATACCGGGGTATTACAATGTAATATTACACCATAAAAATAAATTATACAATATGAAATTATTTTTTGTTACAATATTGGTTTTATCCATATTTTCAGCTAATGCTCAATTATTTTCAGGAATAGACAATGATGAATCTTCATTTATTGCAATTCAAACTCAAAATGAGATAGATACAATCAGAAAATTTGCATTTAAAATCAAGCTTTTAGATAGTAAAATTATTAAAGATAATGAAGTGATTTTCGTCATCGAAAAGCCAACTGATTTTCATTATTATAGATTCAAGAAAGAAAAAGAAGGATGGTTGCAAAATAATAGTACTGGAACTATCGCTATAAATAGTAAATATTCATCTAGAACAATGAGAAATTATGCAATCTCTTCATCTTTTAAGATAATAGCTATTGATCAAATCTTTTATAAAACTACTAGTGGAAATGAAATAATTTTTAATTGTGAGAAGATAAGACAAAGAAATATAGCTATGAAAAGCAGAATTGAAGCCGAAATAAAAAAACAAAAAGGCAATTAAAAAGCCATTATTCGAACTAGATATTTATTTGCTTTTGAACTTTTTTCTCTAAAAATAACATTTCAAATTCGAGAATTATTTCTTTCTTCAACTCTTTAAATTCTCTCTTTGAAATCCTAACAGATTTGCTAGACTCTTTCTCATTTGCAGAAAAAACAATATGCAAATGTGGGTTATCATTTTGATGAAAATGAGGTAGGGCGTAGGATAATGCATTTGAAGATCTTTTTTCGATGTAACTTCTTACTAGCTCCTCTAAGAGCCAAGGCTTTTCCAAGCAGACATTTTTATATTGAGCAGGCAAAGAGATAATATCATGATATATTGCTACTCCGTTCTTTCTCTTATTCCTAAGCTTATCATTTACCATAAATGATTTTATAATCTTGTCTGATTCTATTGGGAAACAATTATGATTTCGTGCGAGTATCCATGGCACTTCTGATATATTTACTCTACTATTGAGATAGGTAATAAGTTGTCTGTAGTTATTTGATTTACGACTTGTAGATTTAATGATCATTGCAAGACTCTAAGTGCTTATTCAAATATTCTAAAAGGATTTCTATTTTATCCTTCTGGAATTTAATCTCGTTCCATTCTAACGCCAATATTGTAGCCGGAGGAGATGTAAACTGTCTATCAAGAAATTCGCTCAAGTTATCTACTTCTTTCTTCAAATTTTCGTATCCATCTAAAAGTCTAGACAAAGTTTCTGTATCATCATTTTCATTTTTTTGGTTAAGAGACAGATGGAGCTTATGGACAATTTGATTAATATTTGAACCTATATTGCTTATACTATTCTTAACTAGTCTTATCTCATCAGGGTGATGCATCAAATATTGCTTATTTAAATACCCTAAACATAGTTGCACAATAAACTTATTTAAAGATCTTTTGCTGTATGAAGATTTAGCACTTATTATTTTTTCGTACTCTTTTTCAAATAATCTTAAAGTTATCCTTACTTTCTTTTTCCTTCGCTTGTTATATTCTCTTTGGTATTTAATCCTATACTGCTTCTTTAACTCTATTACAGTTGATTCAGCATCTTTATACAATACTAGATATTCTCGCAAGGTGGGAAACTCTTTCATTTTTTTGGCAACAATTTTTCTAGTCTTTCTTGAAATGTTAATACTTCTTCTTTACTTACAGAAACATCTTTTCTTTCTAAAAAATCTATATATTCAAAATCACTTCTGATTTTAGTATGTACAACTGGAGAGAACACACTTTTTAAGATGCCTTTATAACTAACTAAACCAAATCTGTATTTCTTTAACCATGCTTTGTAGATGGGTTTTAATTTTATCAGAGAAGCAGGTAAATTAGAAGAAATAAAAAGAGCTGTATTCTTAGGCAACCTTCTTATCTCATCTTGAAAATACAGCATTCTTCCATATTCATCTTCTACCCCACTATTATTAATTTTTCTCTGAGTTGATTTTCCAATTAGAGTTTCAGAGATATAGGAATTTGTGCTTTGCGATTTAGAGCCAGTAAGCATAATAAGATGAGCACAGTTATTTAGAACAATATCAGTGACAAATTTTCCGTAACGATAACTTATTTGTGAGATGTTCTGGACACAATGAACTAGCGAGCATCGTTTAGAACGTATACTTGAAACAATACTTGAATAATTATTAATAGGAAATATATTTCCAAATTCTTCTAGAATAAACCCTATATGTCTATCAGTGTTTTTAACAGGAGTATTTAGAATATCTACAAATACATTGTTTAAGAAAAGTGTAACATAAGGCATAAAATTAGCTTCGCAGCCTATAGGTAGAGACACGTAAATAACGGATTGCTTTTCTCTAAATGAGCCAATAGGTGGAAGTGTGGTCTTAGATGATATTTTAATACATTCTTCGGTAACGAAAGGAGTGAGAGTAGATATAGAAGTACTTATAATTCCATGAAACACTTTATCATCTTGATTAAAGAATTGCTTAGTAGTAAGTATTTCTAACTCAGTATCACAATTTTTAAGCATCCAATCCTTCAACTTCTCAGGATTGCTCTGAATATTTTTTAGTACCCAAGAAAGATTCCCAAGATTGAGGGAAGATGGTTTGTTATTCAAAATTAAATTGCAACAGAGACTTATAATTTCGATTGATCCAAATTTCCAAATAGCCTCAGTCTTATTGTTTGAAGATGCCGTAATTTCGTACATGTCAGTAATCAAACTTTGTATTTTAGATCTGGATATTTCTTCAAAAGGATTCCATTGTATACTATTTTCAGGATTAACAAAATCCATAATGTAGGTTCTAATTCCTAATTTTTTAGAAAGGTATCCCGAGGATAATTTTACTAGTTCATTTTTCGGATCAAGTATAAAAAGAGACCAATTGTTTTTAGCAAGCTTAAATATATTTTCTAATAAAATGCTCATCGTCTTGCCAGATCCCGATGGACCTATAAGTAGAACATTCTTAGTGCTATCATTTTTACTTAGGCATCTATTCCCAACCTTAATCCCTTTATTGAAGCGTTTTAGATTCGGTAATTTTTTCTTAATAGAAGCAGATCCATATGTATCTTTCTTTACTTTTGGAATAAAGAAACTAATTAGGAAAAGGAATAACATTACTAAAAATATACTTTGGATCATATGAAGGAATTTATTTGCTGAAAAGTATTTTCTTCACACCTTCTGCTATAGAAGAAAAAATCCAAGCTACAGACGAAAACATTCTATATATTATTGATTTGAGAAGAAAATCTGCACCTGCAGAACCTCTATTAAACAAGAGGTCTACTATTTGTGCGATTACAACTCCTAAGCCTTTATAGAGTAAAATAGTTACTTTAAGAAATAATGCAGTAGTTACTATTACTGAAACTACCTCACTTATAGACTTGCATCCACTTTCCGTAATGAACGGATATAGCAATGAAAATAGAAAGTCATAGAGGAACATAGTAAGTTCCTCCTTGACTATTAAATAATAGTGGCATATATATCCTAAAGCTCGATCTAAAAGTTTGTATAAGGCTTCCATTCGTCCTTATTTGATTTGCTTATAAAAGTTGTTTACTCTTTCTGAAAACCTATAATTGCATATTATGGATTGATTATACTTAGCCTCATAATTTTTGACAGAATTATCAAACTCTAAAAGAGATGCCAGTATAAGATTTCTAGAATCTAATTCTATTTTCTCATGCTCTTTGACAAGTTTCTTATAATTAGCTTCTCTTACTTTATACATCAGCTGTGAAACGCTCAAAATAAATTTTGGACTAAATAACACTAAACTACTATGCGCTACTATACTGAAAAAAGCTAAGCTTCCATAACGTAGTCTAAGTCCTGTAACTTCTTGTGTATAACCACTATCACTTATCTCTCCCATATTATAGAGCATATCAGCTACGCTTATACTAGCAAAGTATTCAGAAAGACTAAGGACAGGTATTATAAGTGTGCATGCAAGAGACAAAACAGAGAAAAACATTCTAAGTAATTCCTGACTTGATTTATACCAAGCTATGTTAGGGATTTTGTCATCTATCCCGCAAAAGCGTGATTTCAAGACACCTAAGATTAATTCTATAGTGGCAATTCCAAAAGCAGCTAAATAGATGAAAAAGTTAATATTAGATTCTGAACATGCAGGAGCTAATATGGTTTTTAAAACCCCGTAACTTAAAGCGTAATCAATGCATGCTACACCTGGAATAAAAATAAATACCAGTAGCAGTCGTGTTTGGTCGTAATAACTTGAGGCTTTAGCATTTTTTTTATTTACATCCTGGAACTTAGTGTACTCAGATTTAATCTTAGTTAACGTTGTTTGATGAATTGAAAAATCAGAATCTCTTTTCCACACCAGCGAATGAAGTTTCTTAATAATCGTAAGGTCACGTGTACGCAACCAATTTGTAATAAGGGTGAACATATTATTAATTTTTTATTGGTCAAGAATATATCTTACGGCGTTCTCAATGTTTGTCATCTTTTTATGCTTATAGATTTCAAGATCATGGGCTTTACTATTAGCATTAACAACTAAAACCTCCACATTACTAGGAAGTGAAGAAGGAAACTTACCATGACTTGATGAATCTAATCCGTCTGTAATAAGAATTAAAAATTTTAGCGGATCTTGAAATCCAGAATCTTCTAGAAAAATCATCTTGCTTAGTTCCACCGCACTCGATAAATCAGTACTGTTAGCTAGTTTCTTGTAGTCAAGAATTGGAGTTAACATTTTTTCAAATTCAGATTTTGAGTACAATGAATTTGAATTATTCTGCTTCAGATTTTTTAGTTTCTCTTGATATCTAAGAATACTCTCTTGGTGCTCCTTGGCATTTTGCCCAACCTTTTTCATAGGAAAACTAATTGTGTTCTTATGGAGATATCTAGCTAGATTACGCTTACTCGCACTACCTATCTGACCAACAACTATCTCACCACCTTTGCTCTGTATTAGGTCAAATAAAGGGGTAATATGATTTTTCTGCAATCTTGGAATACCACTCATTGCTATAGATCCACTATGATCAGCCCAAACTACTATCTTATATGCTCTTGTGTTTGAAGAATGATTAACTGTAGCAGAAGCATCATATGATGCTTCTGTAGTAGTGATACTATTATTCACTCGAACTGGCGGTTCAACTGAGCAACTAGCTAAAAGAAATGATAAAATGATGAAGATCAAAATTACAGACCCACATCCGTTGTTGTTATTATTGTTTCTTTGGCGATTCTGATTAGGTCGTTTTTGGCGACCAATGATGGTCTTCCTAATAATAATGGTTTGTTTACGTTTACTCATAGTAAAAATTTTAAAGGTGTTAATAAATTAATGACAAAAGGTCTTACAGTTCGGGCAGTAGAGATTTTTCTTACTCTGGTATCTACCGCAAAGGCAGGACTTTAGCCATCTTGGAATTCGCTTCTTCAGCTTCTGATAGAAAACTTCAGAAACTATAGAGTCAGTAGTTTCTTTTTTGTTTAGAACTTTCATAATTCAAAGTTTACATAGTCAAAATCACATCTGAAGCAACAGCTTAGATGTTAAAAATCATTCTAGAAAACTTAAACCTGAGTTAAAAACAGGAACAGAGAGCAATAGAGAGGGGAATCTTCGTTACTTTAGAGAAGTGTGAGAATAAGTTGCAATGCAATGTAACTTATGTATTCTTGTGCTTCCCAGAGGATTCTTCAAAAGGCGTTTAAACTTTTATACGATTGTCTCTGGCAAATGCCCTATCGTTTCGATAGGGTTTTTTTCTTGTTTTTTAACAAGAAAAAAGAATGCTAAATTTTCAAAATATAGAGCCAGAACCAAAACCAGAACTCCTTTGAGTTGAGATAACTAGTGCTGACAGTTATCAAGTTAATGCAAAATTAATTACCAAACAAAATTTTAACGTTGTTTATACGTTGAAATAATATATTTTGATAAAAAAAATTAAAAATAACTTCGTATAATGTGTTTTAAATAAAAAAAGACTATTTTTGCATTGTTTTGTCAATGCACGAACAAAAAGGGTGAGATGAGCAATATAACGCTAACGCAAGAAGAGCTAGATACTTTGAAGAATGGTATAAGAAAAAAATATACAACTAGTCGTGGGATACCAAAAAATAGATGGAACAGTAATCCAAATAATTACTTAGATCTTCAAGAGGATATAACAGAACACACTCAATCTATAGCGAAGAAAAGGTTCTTAAAGTCATTTTTTTACGAATCTCTTGCTAAGAAAGAATACACAATAAAACTTGAAAATGCTGAAATATTATATCAGTATGCGTTTTCTATGTCACGGAATAAATTCCTTTTATCTCAAGATGAATTTGTTATTTATATTGGGACTCTTCCAACTTTAAGAAAACTTAATGCTAAAAATATAAGAGAAATCGAACTTATCGACAGTTACGAATTAATTAGTCTATTAGATAGCAGTAAGGTTGTTTTAACGATTGATCAAAGTTTTTTAGAAAATAAAAGCGGTTTAGAGCTCCTTAGAGAATTATTTATTATTAAGAATTGTGAAGTCTTCCACGATCATGCATTTAATAGTTTAGAGTTTCGTGTTTCTGAAGATGTTTTCGCTGATGGAGTAGGAAAGAATAAAGAATTCTCTTCTATATACCCTGAGGATTTAGAAGTTATAATGTCTTTTTTAAGAACAATTAAATCTAGGGGAATCCATGCGGGTAGAGGAAAAATAGATGATGCTTTCTATAAGTATCATTATGTTTATCAAAAAGGATTGAAAGAGAATGAACAGATAGGATATTTACAAGATGCCTACTTAGAAACAGTTTTAGAAAATACAGAAATTAATTATATGTTTTTATGTGTAATTTCTTTCTATCAATTTTTTGATTCACGAGATGATGAAGCTAGGATGTTAACTCATTTTACGAAATTCAATAAGAATTTAAAAAATCATTTCTTGTCAAGAGTTTTCACTATACCTTGTATAAAGGACAAAGCAGGAAATTTGGTCAGTTCTTACAAAGATGAAATATCTAACATCTTAATGTTCCAATATTTATACTTGAATTCATTATCAGATAGTGAAACATTCATTTTTCTTTACGATAAGGAATCGAAAATATCAACGAAAAGCAAACTTCTATTACAAGAAGATTACGTTTTAAGAATAAAGAACGATCGTAAAATTAATTCAGCAAAAGAACTTATATACGAAGATGTCTTACAAGATGTAGCAAGTAAAATTAGTTGCTCTAAAGAAGATCAAACTGATAGACTTTATATGGCTCTTCCTCAAGATTCTACTAGACGGAATAAATTAATCATAGATTCTGAAATAAACAGTGTAATAAGATATTACGCTGATTTCTTTGAAAGAGTAAGTATTTTCTCCCAATTTTATTCAGAGAGTGATGTAGAGATGCTTCAAGTTGGTTCTGGTAGAAAAGAGCAAAATTCAATTTCTTTAGATACTAAATCGAATAAAAAATTAAGAACTATATTGAAGATTACATCCTCAAATATTAATGAATTTGCATTAGCAAAAGAAAGGGCTCAAGGATTTTGGGATAAAGTAAATATTTTAAATGACCCTATTAATTCATCGTCAACAAAAAAAGTAAAAGAAAAAGCACTAGTGTAAAATCTACAATATTAGAAATAGTTTTTAATCACAAAAGACTAACTAAGCCTTCTTGAGCTTCATCAAGTACATCAGTATTAAAACCTTTTAAATATACCTGTGTCGTTCTTATGCTTTTGTGTCCCATCATTTGACTAATTACCTCTATACTTTGTCCATTTTTAAGTAGATGAGAGGCAAAAGAATGCCTGGCTGAGTATGTTGAAATTTGATCAATTCCACTTTTTTCTGCTAATTCTCTTAGTGCTTTATTGCACCTTTTCATAGCATTTTTAATGGCGTTATATTTTTGTACATTTGTTTGATCTGTTCTTAGGACATTGAATATATAATCTTTTCCTACCTTACCTTTTAAATATGGCTCTAGTAAACTGCTCAGAGTTTTATTTATTTTAATTGAAAGATGCTTGCCTGTTTTAACTCTCCTATATTCTATTCTACCGTTTGACTTCAAGTCGTTAACAACAAGGTGGCACATGTCTCTGAATGACATACCATATAGGTAATAAGAAGCAAGGAGAAACGCTTTGCTCCTTTCCTGCCATCTTGTTTCACATCTTGCAGATGCTATAGCTTTAAATTCTTCTTTAGTTAGAGCTCGTTTTTTAGTTTCTTTACTTCTTATTTTATACTGTTTAAAAGGATTGCTACCTTCCTCAACAAGTCCTTCTCGAATTGCTTTATTGTACAATGCTCTTATTGCTCTCATATAAACAGAAAGCCCATTGATAGATTGATCTCCATTATTTTTAGCCAGATACCAACTATCAAATTTTCTCAACCAAGTTGGCGTAATATTTTTTAATGGAAAATCTATAGCTACATCATTTTTATTTTTCGAAAATTCCTTAACTGCATGTAGTGCAGATTTATACCATCTAGCAGTTCCTAATTTATTTGCTTTCCTAAGTTCAGCAATATGTTGATCGAAAAAACTTATTATCAGAGCGTTGTTATTACCTAGTAACTTTGCTTTAATCTCTTTATGAGTAAGTACACCATCTAGAACACCTTTTTTAATAAGTGAATCTATCTTAGATTCTATTTCTAAATGTTGCTTTTTGATTTTAAGGTTTAACACTCTATATCTGTCTCCATAACTCTTTTTAATATAAGGATCATTAGGAGACCAATCTTTCTCTTTAACACTCAATCGGGTATTTATATCTATAGTTTTACCGAGTAGAATGATTCGAATAATGATGGGAAAAGATTTATCTTTCTTTCTTCTTCGAGTATCTAGTTTTACTTTTACTGAATGATCAATTCTCATTTGCGTATAATTTGCGTAAAATCAATGAATTCAAAGATACTTATAAGTAATCAAATAGTCAATAAAATATGGCTTTTAGGACATATAGAAGTAGATAAAATCAGATAGAATCACAATATACCTGCCTGTCACGCAGGGGGTCGCGGGTTCGAGTCCCGTCCGGACCGCTTACAATCGCCGAAGTTTCGTTAAGAAACGGAGGCGATTTTTTTTTGTAAGCGATTTTTTTACTGTTTCTGTTATTCGGCGATTTTCAGCGGCCAAGACCGCTAATACTATTCTCACATGTTTCGTTAAGAAACGGAGGCGATTTTTTTTTGTAAGCGATTTTTTTTACTATTTCTGTTATTCGGCGATTTTCAGCGGCCAAGACCGCTAATACTATTCTCACATGTTTCGTTAAGAATCATAGGCGATTTTTTAGCAATCGTCGTAGCTTCTTAGAAGCGAAGGAGATTTTGTAAACTTCTATTCTGATATTACTTCATATTTTCTAAGATTTATACAAAATCTTATATCCCAATTATTATAAGAATCCTTATATTTATAATAATCATAATAGCAAACTTAACTTCAGTTTAAAACATTATCACATGTCCTTTAGCACAAGACAAATAAAATCTCATACTTCCTATCAAGATTACTGGTTTGTATATATTCTTAGATGTGTAGATAAAAAACCCTATACGGGTTACACCCAAGATATTGATGATAGACTTGATAGACATAAGCGAGGATCAGTACCCGCTACTAAAAAAAGAAGACCTCTTAAACTAGAAACTTATTTTGCCTTCTCAGATAAGTATCAAGCAATAGATTTTGAAAAATATTTGAAAACTGGTTCTGGCAGGGCGGTAATGAATAAACGCTTTTTTAAGAGGGAATAATGAACATTCTTATAGAAACTAAATATTTGTCATGCAGAGAATATAAGAACACCTAGGGATTGTTAATTGATCAATAGAGCAATTTAAATCTAGTACAAATTATTATTACTTTTTGTACTTAAAATCAAATTTTTAAGCTCGTACATAACAAATATCTCTCGTTAAATATAAAACCTCAGATTAGAACATACGTTTACAAATCCCTAAATATCTAATTTGTTAAGGGAATTATTAGATTATAATATCAAATGGGAGAAATGTATATTGCTTAAGACAAATCAAAACATCTTATCATTATGAAGCTTGACAAAGTTCTTGACAAACTCAATTCTATAGAGAAAATCTCATTCTCAAAAATCCTTGATTCTATAATAAATGGTGACTCTAAACCGAAGAAAATAAAAGAGATCAATAGTATTCTTAATAATTATTCAGATACGGATATAAAGAAATTAGATTCAAAAATTGTAGCAAAAGTATTTGATCTAGTCAAGATGGAGTATTCTGATTACTTAAATAACGAA
>ENA-ORXR01000266-ORXR01000266.1-marine-metagenome-genome-assembly--contig:-NODE-266-length-79249-cov-3.687617_pt1 | contig 79249 bp, 75 predicted proteins | sample MGYA00237866_ERZ511479 | MGnify/ENA metagenome assembly ERZ511479 | reverse complement strand
AGTTAGATAAATATCCTTATTCATCCAAGCTTCACCATTGGAGCCGATGCTTTGGTGATCATAATTAAGCATGACTAGCTCATATGAAATCGGTGCAAAACCATTGGTTTCAGAGCCATCACGTACCCGCCAGAAACGCTTCACCTCAGGACTGAAGTTACGCCCTGTTTCAGATGCAATAGTTGATATTGACTTACTGCGCTTAGTCCTGTCGGCACTTAAAGTAGAGGTAATTTGTTCAATCACATCATTACCGCTACTGCTGCCTAAGTCGAAATCCATCCTCCAGTAATAGTTATCGACAAAGCCAACACCGACTTGCCCGTTTTGCTGGATTGGCCAGCCAAAGCTCGCATTAGAACCCGTCTTATCTAAACTGCCACTTAAACCGACCTTGGGCTGTATTGTTCCGTTTTCTTTAAATATCCACTCAACTGTGTAGCTGTATTGGCCGATTTGCGAAGCACTGAGTAGTGACAAATTTTCGCCACTCACCGCTGTACTCGTACCATTTTTATAGATAAACCCAGCATCTTTCTTGCTCTGACACATTACCGGCTTACCGCCTGAATAACGCAACTGGCCACCGCTGCACTCACTATTAGTTAAGCTGATGAAATTATTTCCACCTAGACCATTAGCTGTAACAAAGAACCTGACTGGACTTCCATCGTCATAATTACGTTGGATTTGGGACAATGACATTTCACCCATTACCCGACGTGCTGCCTGACCTGGCGCGGCATATCGAACATTCGATAAAACAATCCCTTCTTTTTGACGTGCTTCCCAGCACATTGACCAGCTTGAACCCGTTGATAGCGTGCTGGTAATCGTCTGCCCCGCCGGACAGCTCGGGTTGCCGGGGCGTGCCTCAGCAGAAGCAAACGAGCCTAATAACACTAAGCCTGAAACGAATGGCAGCACTTTTTTGATTAGTGAATTCATGATAGTTCCTTTAGTAACCCATGCGCTGTGTGACAAGACCAGCTGATAAATTGACGATTGGACTCACTTCAAAAACAATATTGTCGTGTGTGTAAAGCATCAGTTGAGCACAACGCTGAGCGCCACAGTCAGTAGAAGCGTTATTGACCACAGTGGGCATGCTATCAGCGAAGAAGGTAAAGGCTTTGTATTGCAGCTGATCAATTGATGTCAGGTTGTCACCAGTGATGCGAGTAAATTCTGTATTGAGTACGCGTCTTTCCACATCATCCTGAAACACAATTTCTATGGCGCGCTCGATCTCGTTCTGTGCCATTGGTGGCTGCATATTGCGAGTGCGCTTTGTTGACAACACTTGATTCGTATCAAGATCGACAACCGTCGTAATCAACTCATTAGTGGTGTAATCGTAAGCAGTAGAATCAACCCAACGTTTGTTTTCTGTTATTTCAGACTTACTAAAACGGTGCGGCTGAACCCTGAGAAACTCTACTGTTGGCGTAGCACTCGCAGTCGTTTCAGTCCGAGCGGCTAACGCAGCGGTGGTTCTACGACGTGCAGTGGCAGCAGACAAACCACTCATGGCCATCGTTTTGGCCCGGCTAACTTCATCTTCTGATACTGGATCCATGGCACCAGCAAGCGCATGACTAGACAACAAAGCAAGACACAAGGCTGTTGAGATCAAGATAATATTATTTTTCATTATTTTCTGAGCGGGGGCTCAGCCTCATAAGTTGATAAAAACTATGAGGTAATATTGATTGTTGCTGGAGTTTTAGTCTTGTTCAGGATGGATTAATGGAAACGGGACGCCGATAGAAGGAATAAATGACTTTCCAGATCAATGACTTACCCATCTGATTACTGACGTTTCAGCCAGAGAATAGCCACCAGCATAATAGTGATCGCCGGTAACACACCCATATTTACCGCCTGCCAACCAAAATGATGCTGTAAGTAGCCAGCAAACAACGATGCACAAGCAACGGTTGAAAAAACGATAAAGTCATTAGTCGCCTGCGCTTTGGCTTTCTCCTGAGGAAGATAGGCATCGGTGAGTAAAGTGGTTCCACCAATAAACAGGAAGTTCCAACTCAAACCAAGCCATACCAGACCCACCCAGAAATGCCAAATACTGGTACCAAGCAAATTCGTTATAACGGCCAGATAGGCGAATATTACGCCACATAGCAGAATATTCTGAATGCCAAAACGTTTAATCAAACTACCCGTGAAAAACGAAGGCGCAAACATGGCTAACACATGCCATTGAATGACAAACGCCGTATCCTCTAGGGCATGCAGATTATGCTTCATGGCCAACGGCGTAGCGGTCATGACCAGTGACATCACTGCGTAACCAAACATGCTGCAGATCACTGCGACCAGAAACTTCGGTTGCTTAAACAGCTGGATAACAGAACGTGTCTCTTGAGTTGATTGATGCATCTCTGCCGCAGGTAAGCGAATGAAATACAGAACCACCATCATTAAGCTGTAGAGTAGAACGACATAAACATAGGCACCTGCATAAATCGAACTTTCAAATAGCGGTTTACCTAGTTTTGCCAAATTTGGCCCAATAAACGCGGCGATAATACCACCTGCCATGACATAAGAGATCGCTTTACTCTTAATGCTCTCATCAGCAATATCAACGGCGGCAAAGCGAAAGTAATTGCCGAAGCCATTGAAAATCCCTACCGCGGCGGTTGCTGCGACAAAGGCCCAGAAATTTTCATTAAGAATTGCCCAAATTCCCAATAAGCCACCGCATAAACCAATGACTGATGCCAGATAGAAACCGGCTTTTCTCCCCCACCTTTTCATAATGAACGAAGCTGGAATACTGGTGAGCATCAAGGCTAGAAACTGAACTGAAAGCGGTAATGTTGCCAGTGATTTATCGTCAGCGAGGCTCAAGCCGACTAACGAGGACACCACAATGAGTAGCGTCGTGGTACTCATCATCAGCGCCTGACATAGCGCTAATAGATACACTGAAAATGGCATTTTTGCAGAATCAAGCTTGGGCATAATCTTCAGCCTAGTATTGGGATTTCAAAATAGTACTCACCATAGGGGTATGCGATACTCGCGTCTAGATTTATTTCACCGTTCGTATCGTCAAATTAAGCAAGGACACTTTCATGTCGCAAGTACCCAGCAATCCAGTTCAAAGAGAGCTAAAAAGAGCATTACTAAGCGTATCTGATAAATCTGGTATCGTAGAATTCGCCAGCCAATTACATCAGCGCAATATCGAAATTCTCTCAACCGGCGGTACGGCTAAATTACTCACTGAAGCTAATATTCCGGTTATTGAAGTCTCTGATTACACGGGTTTTCCTGAGATGATGGATGGCCGTGTAAAAACGCTTCATCCAAAAATCCATGGTGGCATTCTGGCGCGCCGCGGCAAAGACGATGCAGTGATGCAGCAACATGATATTCCGGGAATTGATCTGATCGTTGTAAATTTATACCCATTTGAAGCAACGGTCTCTAAACCAGATTGCTCCCTTGAGGATGCTATCGAGAATATCGATATTGGTGGACCCACGATGGTACGTGCTAGTGCCAAGAATCATGCACATGTGACTATCGTGGTAGATCCTAATGACTATCAGGGAATTATTCACCAGCTAGAGGAGAACTCAGGCGCTATTCCTGCCGACTCCCGATTTAAAATGGCGGTGAAAGCATTTGAACACACGGCTCGTTATGACGGTATGATCGCCAATTACCTAGGCAAGATCGTTGAAAATGATAAGCCAGAAGGCTTTGCTACAACCTTCAATACCCAGTTAACACTCAAACAAACCATGCGTTACGGCGAGAACCCACACCAGCAAGCTGCGTTTTACGTAGAGCCGAACAACACTCAAGCGTGCATAGCCACTGCGACACAACTTCAGGGCAAAGCACTATCTTACAATAATATTGCCGACACCGATGCTGCGCTAGAGTGCGTCAAACAGTTCGATGAGTCTCCGGCTTGCGTGATTGTAAAACATGCCAACCCCTGTGGTGTCGCGACAGCCAATACACTACTGGAAGCCTACAACAAAGCGTTTCAAACTGACCCAGAATCTGCCTTTGGTGGCATCATTGCCTTTAACCAGCCACTGGATGCAGCAACCGCACAAACTATCGTCGACCGACAGTTCTCTGAAGTGATTATCGCACCCGCAGTGATGGATGGCGTTAGCAAAATTATTGCCGGTAAAAAGAACGTTCGCTTGCTAACCTGTGGTGAGTTTACTAGCTCAACAACCACCCAAGATTATAAACGTGTCGCTGGCGGTTTACTTGTTCAGGATAGTGATCAGGCGTTATATAAAGAGTTACAAATAGTCTCAGCCAGAGTCCCTACTGAAGAAGAAATGCGAGATATGTTGTTTGCTTGGAAAGTCGCAAAATTCGTTAAATCTAATGCCATTATCTACGCCAAAAACAATTGCACTGTGGGCGTAGGTGCTGGACAGATGAGCCGGATTAATTCAGCACGTATTGCCGGAATTAAAGCAGAACAGGCAGGCTTAACGGTGCCGGGATCAGTTATGGCATCGGACGCATTCTTTCCGTTTAAAGATGGCATAGAAGCTGCCGCCGAAGCGGGTATTGCAGCAGTAATACAACCGGGTGGCTCAATGCGTGATGATGAAGTGATTGCATCTGCTGATGCAGCAGGAATGTCGATGGTGTTTACTGGAATGCGCCACTTCAAGCACTAATACTGAAAAAATTGATATTATTGTCAACCTTATTGTCAACCAATGACTGACTCAAGGCGTTTACTGTCCTGACTACTGGTATTGCATGAGTTGAAGTTCACGGGGTTGCAATATCAGTATTCTATATGTTCTTTCAGCCGGATAGTTTTATCCGGCTTTTTTATCTTCAATAGAATACTCTGTTCATCAGAATACTAGATCTGCACGCGACCCAACGCATTATCAATCGCATCAACAATTTGATCCGCATCATCCTTAGTACAAATCAATGCAGGACTTAAACAAAGCGTATTGTTGAATGTTTCAAAGCTGCGATTGGTACGACCAATCATCACGCCCTGCTGCATACAATCAGCAGCCACACCCGCCGTGACACTCTCCGCAACTGGCTCCTTAGTCTTGCGATCTTTAACCAGCTCTAGTCCCAGGAACAGACCTTTACCACGTACATCACCGATGACCTGGTACTTATCCTGAAGCTCGCCAAAGCGACCCATAAAGTACTCACCCATGTCGGTAACGTTTTGCAGCAGATTTTCACGCTCAATGATATTCATATTCTCAAGCGCCGCCGCAGGACCACCTGCACAGCCACCAAAGGTACTAATATCGCGGAAGTAACTTAGTGACTCTTCAGGCCCTGCCAAGAACTCAGAGAATAAGTCTTCAGTCGTCGCCGTCACAGAAATCGCGGCATAACCAGAAGCAACCCCTTTAGCCATGGTGACGATGTCTGGCTTTACGCCGTAGTGCTGGTAACCGAACCATTTACCGGTACGCCCCATGCCGCAAACCACTTCATCAATATGCAGCAGCACGCCGTACTTCTTACAAATTTCCTGAACGGTTTCAAAATATCCTTCTGGAGGCGTAATCACACCACCACCTGCAGTGATTGGTTCAAGCACGATAGATCCAACGGTATCCGGATCTTCAGCCAGAATCACCTTTTCAATTTCACGCGCCGCCTGAACACCAAAATCAGGATCATCGCCGTTTTCTGAGCGGTACGCCATGCAGTGTGGAACTTCAACAAAACCCGGAGTAAAAGGTCCGTACTGATCTTTACGTTGGATCTGACCGGTCGAGCTTAATGCCGTAATCGTCGTGCCGTGATAATCACGATCACGATATAAAATCTTATGCTTCTTGCCGCCGTTTTTCATTGCTGCTAATTGGCGCACAAACTTGTAACCCTTCTCATTCGCTTCAGAGCCAGAGTTTGAGTAGTACACGCGGGACAAACCCGGCATCTTCTCAATCAAACGCTGTGCAAACAGGCCACCCGGCACATTGGCCATGGAGTTAGCAAAATAATTCATTTTAACTAACTGCTCATAAACTGCTTTAGCAATGGTTTCACGACCATAGCCAACGTTTACCGTCCAAACGCCGCCTGAGACCGCATCGAGAAATTCATTGCCGCTGGCATCCCAAACGCGCATTCCCTTGCCTTCAACAACCATCATTGGCGCTTTACCATCCAGTGGTTTGTGCTGTGCCAAGTGGTGCCAAACGTGATCGCCATCGCCAGCGATTGCGGCTTGAATATCTAAATCTACATTAGGTGGGTTATTTGTCATTTTCAAATCCTCTGAACATTGACGTTCTTATAAATACTCAATCAGGTGATCATTAAACATGATCGTCAGCAACTTATGTGGTCAAGCATACCTGCCACATGCAAAAACCGGATAGAACCAGCCGGAATCCATTGCTAAGGCCAAGCGCATACCTATTGAGGCATACACAAATCAATGCATAATTACCGTAAACTTTAGCTTAAATCGGAGAAATTTCATGGCTTATTATGTTTTCAAAATCACCCAGCCAACCCCAATCGTAAAGAATCTCGACTTTCTGGCCTCATTCGAAGCATTTAAAGAAGCCAAAGTCTACGCACGCGCGCAACGCGCCGAGCTCCCTGCGGGCACCGATATCGAAATAAAAATGGTGCACGCAGTCAATCAACTACAAGCTGAAGAAATATTATTAGAAACACGCGAAAAGCCTGTACTAATGGAATGGGAAAAATAATGATGAGTTGTTTATGTCGCCGTGAGCTTGGCACATAATAGCGGAATTTTTACAGGTGGCAGTTTCAAGCAGCTTTTATGATTTATGACTGATTTGATTACGCCGAACCCTGCTTTTCTCCAGGATCAAGGTACATGAAACACCTTCCGATTTTTGTCAATATCCGAAAGAAACCCTGCGTGGTTGTCGGCGGTGGTCTGGTTGCCACACGCAAAGTATCTAGCCTGCTTGATTCGGGCGCGACTATCACCGTTGTGTCCCCCGCCGTTACTGAAGAAATCCAACAGTTTATTAATGATAAGCACTTAACTCACCATGCGCGTGAGTTTCAGGAAGCTGATTTGCGCGGTGCCTATCTGGTATTTGCTGCAACCGATAATCGTCAGGTCAATCGGAAAATTGGCGACCTTGCTCAAGCGCAGCACCAGCTAGTCAATATTGCGGATGATCCTGATAACTGCAATTTCGTATTGCCCTCGGTGCTTGATCGCTCACCAGTGGTTATCGCTGTCTCAACCGGCGGCGCTTCACCCGTGCTGGCTCGCCAATTACGCATGCAGCTAGAAGCGATGATTCCTTCAGCGTGCGGTCGATTAGCAGGAATCACCGAAGAATATCGCAAAAAAGTAAAGTCATTCTTTCCAAAGCAAACACAGCGCAAACAGTTTTGGGAAAATGCCTTAAAAGGCCCGGTGTCAGAATTAGTCTATGCCGGTCAGGAAGCTAGTGCCAGACAGCACTTAGATGAAATGTTAGAGCAAGGTTTAGAAACCAGCCCAATGGGCGAAGTCTATTTGGTCGGTGCGGGCCCGGGTGATCCTGACTTACTGACGTTTAAAGCCGTCCGGCTGATGCAACAGGCCGATGTCATGGTTTATGACCGCTTGGTGTCCCAGCCTATTTTGGATATGGCCAACCCGGAAGCTGAGCGCTTATATGTCGGCAAACAGAAAGATGATCACGCAGTACCTCAACAAAAGATCAATGATCTATTAGTTGAAAAGGCCAGGCAAGGCAAGCGCGTACTCAGGCTTAAAGGTGGCGACCCCTTTATCTTTGGGCGCGGTGGTGAGGAGATCGAAACGCTGACAGAGCATGGCGTGCCATTTCAGGTGGTTCCAGCCGTTACCGCCGCTTCAGGCTGTGCTGCTTACGCAGGTATTCCGCTGACGCACCGTGACTATGCTCAATCCGTGACTTTTGCCACGGGCCATCTCAAAGACGGCACGATTAATCTCAACTGGCATCAGCTAACGCAAGCTAACCATACCCTGGTTTTTTATATGGGCTTAAGTGGAATCTCTGAAATTAGCAAGCAACTGCAACAACACGGCATGTCACCAGATATGCCCGCTGCACTAATCGAAAAAGGAACCACGCGTAACCAGCGCGTGCATATTGCTACCTTGGCGACCTTACCTGAAAAAGTCATTGAAAGCGGCGTATCCGCTCCGACTCTGACCATTATTGGTGAGGTCGTAAAACTACATGACACGCTACATTGGTATCAGCCGGAACGTCATGTCAAAGAAACCGACTTTAGTCTGCATAACACTTAGGAGTCTGCCACGATGCAAGAAACTAAGATTTCAATTCAAGAAGCATTTGCCAACGACGTCTCCACTGAGATTGCGACGGGCAGCAGCTGCTCAGAGTCTGAACCGTTTGCCCTGCAAGCGCTGGATGACAGCATGGAGCCTGAGTTTGCAGCGGGCTGTATTATCATAATCGACCCAACGGGCCTAGCCAACGACGGGGCTTATGTGTTTGCTAAGGATAATTCGGGGGAATATATTTTTCGGCAGCTGCGAATAATGGATGACCGTTATTATTTGGCTCCACTCAATGACTTGTATGAAACCATCGAGATTAAAGGCATTTCGCAGATTGAAGGGGTGATTACCCAACGCGCTGGTAAAAAGCGCAGCTATCATAAAAATTATTATTAAATCCATTCTCTAAACAAGCTCCGTACTCTCCTCATGGAAATTTATCAGTCGGATAAGAATCGCTGAAAATTCCTTTATTTCGATAAATCTATGGAGAATGTAATGAAAATGTCTAAGAAGTGGCTCCTTGCAACAGCGCTGCTAGTTGCCAGCAATGCGTCCATCGCCAGTCCCGGCGTCTATTTTGGGGTCGGTCTGGGTAATTCAAAATTAAATGAAACGGGCATTGATGATGAAACGGGAAAGAAGCTTTTTGCAGGCTATCAGATCAACCGTTTTGTTGGCATAGAAGCAGGCTACAACGACTTTGGCTCTTTCAAATCGTCATCAATAGGGACTTCCTCCGAGTTTGACGGGTTCGAAGCTTCAGTACTTGCAAGCTATCCCATTGGGGCGCGGTTCTCAGTGTTTGGAAAACTAGGGTATTGGGCTTGGGATTATGAGGTTGAAAATGCCAGCGGCAATGCAATAAGTTCAAAAAGCGGGCACGATCTCGTACACGGAGTGGGCTTAGATTTTAAATTAAACCGACGATTCAAAGTGCGTGGTTCTTGGGATGAATATCGTGCAGATAATGGTATCGCTAACTTAATCAGCCTCAATATGCTGTTTACCTTCTAAGACACTAGTTTAACTGAGCCAAGCTCTATCCCATTAATGGACGTGGTGTGAAATCTGTCAAGCGTAACTCAGCCAGCTCACATCACAGTCCTTTTGGGAGAATCCCACCGATAGCTGACTCGTTTAACATCACTGGACTTTGAACGGTAAAATACGCCTTTCTCCAAGTGGATCTTAGTACAGCCTGTGCTCGGCGCATGATGGTTTTTACGGTACCGAGCGGTTTACCTGTATGCACCGCTATTTCACTATGTGACATGCCTTTGAAAAAGGCCAATACAATCATCTGGCGTTCTGTGGCGGTGAGCACTTTCAACAACTCGTTTAGTGTTGTCATTTCCTCAGCCTCTAGGGTTTCCATCAAAGGACCTGGTTCAGTCTCGTCCGCTCTATCGAATGCTTCTATCAGCGGCAATTGATTTTTGGTTGCGGAGTTTTCCCGCCTGAGTGCATCAATTGCGCGACTTCTGGCCATCATCATCAACCAGGTCATGGGGGCTGCTAGTTCAGCATTGTAGTTGACCGCAGTTCGCCATACTTGCATGTAGACATCACTAGCCACTTCTTCGGCGAGCTGTTTGTTAACAGTTATCCTCATAATGAAACCAAAGGTTCGGCTAACCGTTGCATCATAGAATTGACTAAATGCCTGTTGATTTCCATCGGCCATTTGTTTAAGCAGGGCATGAAGTGCTGTTTGATCAGTCAATATCGGTTCTCTCCGGGTCTCTTTATCTAGCAATTTTCCCACAGCATTAAGCATTGGTTATAAGAGACACGGAGCGAACCTTTGATAAGTTTCAAATTCCTATGACTTTGGCAGTCGTTAATACAGCGCCCGTCGGGCTTCCTGTGGGTGATCCTCCAGCAGGCTCGTCACTAATAGCTAGGGTTGATCCAATAATGACTGAAGATAAGTTATCGGGTAGGGTAATATTTTGCTGGCTGATGTCACTCAGCACACCGAGAGAAAGAGGTGGATTGTTTCCAGCAATCAGCCAAAGCTCGAGAGAGCGACCAGCGGCAGGCACAGCTTTTGTTAACAAGACCTGTAGCAAGCTCTGCTCCTGATCATAGCTGGCAACCACTTGCAGCGCTTGATCCTCTGTTTCAAGTCTTGCCCTGTAATCTGGTTGGAACAACACTTGCTGTGATTGGTGATAAATAAAGCCAATCAGGCTAGCCAGCACTATACCACTCACCCAGTTTACTGGCCAGAACCAAGCTGATGACTTTGATGGAACTTCCCCTAGATCTGTTTTGACATCAGTGAACAAGCGATCGTGAATCCTGGCCTTCATATTGGCAGGGGGATTAACCTCGTCTACTTCTTCATACAGCGCGGCAAAATGCTCAGACCAACTGATGAAGCTTGACCTTAGTTCAGGCTCACTTTTTAAGCGCTGCTCAAATTCCGCAGCTTCAGTATGCTCAAGCAATCCTAATGCATACTCTGCTACTAGCAAGCTGTCATTATGTTCATTCATTGCTTAAACACTCTTTTAATCTCAACAAGCTGCGACGCAACCAGGTACGCACTGTATTGAGGGGAATATTGTAGCGGGAGGCTAAGTCCGCATATGAAAATCCATGCAGATAAACACCACAAACCGCTTCGGCTTTATCACTCTCCAGTTCTTCTAAACAACGGTTGATCCTTGCGTTCTCGCTCATCGTCATGGAGTGTGCTTCAGGATCGTTTGTTTCGTCAATCAGCTCCGGCATCCCATCAATGGCTTCGTGATTAATCCGCTGGCTCCTCAAGTGATCGATCGAGGTGTTACGGGCAATCGTGATTAGCCAAGTCATTGGGCTCATGCCGTTTGCGTGGTACTGATCAGCTTTGTTCCAAATTTTAATATAGCTGTCCTGAAGCGCGTCTTCAGCTTCCTGTCGGTCATTCAGCACCTGCAAGCAGACACTAAATAACTTTGCTGATGTTGCATCGTATAGCGATGAAAAGGCATGGCGGTCTTTCGAAGCCGCTCTGGCGATCAACGCTTCAATCCGTGACTGATCACTCATAAGATTTTTTGTTTCTTATCATGACTTTAAATAACCCTTAACGATTCTCTCATTAATTAGTGCTGTTACGGCGCTAGTCAAGTAACTGGATTTTCCATTCATCAATTATTTACTTTTAAAATAAATAAAATAAAAAACTAAATCCAGCAACTTCTCAGGCTCCGTAGAACTTGCGAACGGTGATTAATATCACACCATCCACGTCAACTGAGTTGAGGAAATAGTATGAAAATTTTTACGACCTTAAGCGTCGCAGCCCTTGCGATGGCGGTAGCCGGAACATCACAGGCATCCAGTCATCGGGAAGCGCCCTTTATTACTGAAATGCCAAAAGCAGATGCGACTGATTTCTACGCATTCAGAAGCTACGAACCCGGAAGAGATGGTTTCGTAACGCTCATAGCTAATTATAACCCGTTACAAGACCCTTATGGCGGACCAAATTACTTTAGCATGTCTCGCGATGCGCTTTACGAAATCCATGTGGATAATAATGGCGATTCAGTCGAAGACCTAACCTTCCAGTTTCAGTTCAGCGACACGCTAGGTGGAACAGGTGGGGCAGGCTTCGCCTTAGATGTAGGGCCTGCTGGAGATACAAAAAGCGTTGCTGTTCCGCTTAAGAACGTTGGTGGGATTACAGCGACAAGCACAGGCGCACAAAACTATTTTGAGTCTTATACACTGACCACTGTAACCGGTGATCGCCGTACAGGGACAAAACACACGGCAACTAACACATCAGGCGGCGCAAGCACGTTTGCCAAGCCCTATGATAACGTCGGTAGTAAAACATTCCCAGGAACTGCATACGCCGACTATGCGAACACTTTCATACACTCGGTCAAACTTGATGGTTGCCCTGCGGGCTCTAACATAGGTAAGGTATTTGTTGGACAGCGTAAAGATTCATTTGCCGTCAATCTAGGTGAGATCTTTGATTTGATCAACACAAATCCACTAGGGCCAGTGGATGCCGAAACAGATGATCTAGCCGATAAAAATGTCACTACTCTGGCGTTGGAAGTTCCTATCGCCTGTTTAACCGGCGGTAATGATAACGGCATTATTGGTGCCTGGACAACTGCCAGCATGCCACAGGTACGCGTGCTTGATCCAACACCAAAAGCATTGAACGCCCAAGTTAACAGCGGTGCATGGACACAAGTGTCACGTCTCGGTATGCCTCTGGTTAATGAAGTCGTTATTGGATTACCCGATAAGAATCTATTTAATGCAAGTGAGCCTAAAGATGACGGTCAATTTATTGATTATGTGACCAATCCTACGCTACCTGCTTTGATAGAGATTCTTTATCCAATCGCACCAGCACCGTCTAACTTCCCAAGAAACGACTTGGTTGCTGCCTTCCTTACTGGTTTGGAAGGTGTAAACAAGAATGGTTCGGTTGGTGAAATGATCCGTTTGAACACGGGTATTGCTGCTACAGCAATGACCGCACAAAGTAACTTCGGCGTGGCAGGTGGCGATAACGCTGGCTTCCCCAATGGTCGCAGACCCGGTGATGACGTTGTTGACGCAGAGCTTCGCGTGGCAATGGGCTTACTTTGTCATTTAGGTCTTGAGTTGTGTGATCCAGCTGATGCGCCTGCAGGATTGGCACCTATTACTGATGGTGTCGAGCAAAGACCTGATCAATTTGACAATGCCTTCCCTTACGTGACTACGCCAATCGGTGGTTCTTAATAGGAGATTCGTAATGAATATTTTTAAAATCTCAAGTCTTTGCCTACTGGCAACCCTACTCACTGCCTGTAATTCAAGTGATGGCGACAACAACGGTGAAATATTTAATGACCTAACGGCATTAGGCAATGTTTCAGCCGATGGTGATCCTGTGCAGATTCTTGATCCTGTAGCGCTAAAACAAGATATCGCAAGCTTGTTTGGCAATGCTGATGATGATCCATTGGCCGTTGAGTGTGGCGCAACTGACACGCTGCAAGATGTGATTGATCGAGGTGGTAGGGCTTAACTTACCAAGCAAATAAAAACGGGGCGTAAGCCCCGTTTTTATTGAACAAATCAGAATAGAGACATCCACTCGTCAGGTAAAACTATTAATTAATCTGAATTATGACACTATTCATCAGGAGATTAACAGCCCCTGAATCGAGTGATTGACTCGAAACCATGGTGTAGCGACCATGACTTGCGTTCTCAGATGTGGAGGCAACTTAGCGTTCCACCGCATGCTCCATATCTGAGTTCTTTTTAAGATTGATTCAACTGAAAACAGGGCAATCTTAGCAGCGGCTAACCAAACTGAAAATTAATAAAAAAATTCTTCTATCGAACGCTGGGCTAACTAAAACCATTTAAGCATTACCTAATTAAGATAACATAATTCCTTATTAGTATATTTTATAAGCGTATTAGACCATAAAAAACTTAACAAAGATATTAATAGCTTGTTTGTATAGAAGATAGTCAATCAACGTGCTATAAATAAAAATAATCTTAAACATCAAAAACTTACAAATAGTAGGGCTTGATGTACCACGGCGTGCTAGACTGCTTTAAGAGCTAAATAATCGGGTTAAAAACATCATTTATTCTTCGAAAAATCATGACTAACGGCTCATCATCCAAACGCTATCCTAAGTCAGTGGATTTGACTAATCACGCTAAAGAACCGATTCACACCATCAGCAAAGTGCAGAACCACGGTGTATTGCTTGCGTGTTCTGTCGAAGACAAACTAGTAAAATACGCCAGTGATAATACAGCCCTACTATTCGATGTAGATGCGTCAGCAATTCTTAACCATTCGATCTACACAGTCATTGGAGAAGAAGTCGTCGGAGAACTGTTCGAGCATCTCTTAAGAAGAAGCATGGCCTATAAAGAGATCACGCTGAACAAACAAAGCATCACGATACTTGCTCACAAAAGTAACGGGTGTTATGTGTTAGAATTTGAAGTTAACACAATTACCCTCAATCCATTCACCTATCAAATGCGCTTGGCTGAAACCGCATCTGAAATCAATAATATGAGGGACGTTATTGAAAAGTGTGACTGCGCAGCATCCTTGATAAAAAAATACCTTGGTTATGACAGAGTCATGGTTTTTCAGTTTGATGCTGAGTGGAACCGAGACGTTATTGCTGAGGAAAAAAGAGACGATTTAGAAAGCTGGCTTGGACTGCGTTTTCCAGCTAGCATCATTTCTGAGCAAGCCCGCCAACTGTTTCTTAAAGAAGGGATTCGTATCGTTAACGACGTTGCTTCTGAAACAGTTAATATTATTCAATCTGAACAAACAGATTGCACTCCTCTGGACTTATCGCGGTCAAAACTACGCGCAATGCCACCAGCTCGCATAGAGTACCTTGCCGGTATAGGAGTGGCTTCTGTACTAGTGGTTGCAATTGTCCACGACAATATTCTCTGGGGACTAATCAGTTGCTTTCACTACACCCCAAAGTACAGTAATTTTTACCAACGACTCGGCAGCTTATTACTAGCGCAGATACTATCCTCTAGTATTCACCTGAATAATATCGATGAAGTATTGGAGGAGTTGAAAAAAAATGCGTTTATCAGAAGCAATTTAATTGACCAGATCAACCTCGAAAAAGACATTGCTAAAGGACTATCAGAGTCGGAGTACACCATCAATGATCTAACTGACTCTCACGGAGCAGCGATTTACATTGATAAAAAAATAACAACAGTCGGCAACTGCCCAACGAATAGCGAAATAATTAGATTAATAGAGAAAATTAAAACGCTTACAGACACTCAGATATATCATACACATTGTTTGGTCAATGATTTTGATGAAGCAAACGCTTATAAAAAAGTTGCTTCAGGTGTGCTTTGCTTGTTTATTTCTTATAATAAAAACGATGCCATTCTTTGGTTCAAACCGGAGATTGTGAAAACGGTTAGCTGGGCAGGAAACCCGGATAAAGTCATGACACCTGATAATGAAGAGCAATCTCCCAGAAAATCCTTTGAAAAATGGTCAGTGCAACAAAAAAATACTTCTCAGCCTTGGGAAGATTACGAAATTTCTGAAGGAGTGAATTTACAAAAAAGCATCCAAGACATTATCATCGCAAATTATGATGAAGTTAAAAAACTAAATGATCAACTCAAGATGGCTTACGAAGAATTGGAATCATTTAGCTACAGTATTTCGCATGACTTAAGAGCCCCCCTTCGCGGAATCGATGGCTTTGCTCACATTCTAAAAGAAGATTATTATGATAATCTGGACGGTTTTGGTAAATCATCTGTGGATACGATTATCTCATCTATTACTAAAATGAATTTACTGATTGATGATATTTTAGAATATTCTGGATTGGGTAGAACCAATATTAAATTCAGAAAATTCCCAATTAGCGATTTGATACAAGAGCTTTTACCCGACTTGAGGTTAATTTATAGCAACGTTGAAGTGGTGATTGAAAGTAACCTCCCTGATATGCTGGGTGATCGAACAATCGTTTTACTGTTGGTAAAAAACTTATTGGAAAATGCAATGAAGTACTCTTCTAAAGTGGCCAAGCCTGAAGTCACTATTGGGTGTACTGAAAACAACACCTTCTTCGTTAAAGATAACGGCATTGGTTTTGATATGAAACACCAGAGTAAAATCTTTGGCGTATTCGATCGATTAGTTAATGACGAGTATCCTGGTTCTGGCATCGGATTAGCCATTGCAAAACGTGTAGTTGATAAGCACAATGGTAAAATCTGGGTTGAGAGCCAAAAAAATCTCGGCAGTACTTTTTACTTTAGGTTGGCTACGGTATGACAACAAAACCATACATACTTTCTGTAGAAGATAATCAAAATGACGTTCAGTTAATGTCGCGGGTTATCCAAAAGAAAGTTCCGGATCACGACGTTGTATTTTTTCCTGACGCCGATGTGACCGAAGATTTTCTTGAACAGAAACACCTTGATGATGATTTACCTAACCTTGTCTTGCTCGATATAAAACTAGTCAAAGGAAACGGTCTTGACCTCCTAAAACACATAAAACAAGACGATAGATTCAAACACATCCCCGTGGTCATGCTTAGCTCCTCTGGCAGAGAGGAAGATAAGAAAACTGCTTACAACCGTGGTTGCAATGAGTACGTAGAAAAACCCAAAAGCTACGAGTACCTGAATAATCGCCTACCTGAGATAGTAAATTCCTGGAGCTTGAGAGCGTAATGATACAAGACAAGCTCAAGATACTGATAGTCGAAGATAATCTTAATGACACAAGATTAATCGAGTACCACATTCGTAAAATTGTCGCTGAACCTGAGATTGTTAGCGTTGATACATTTGACGGCTTTGTCGAAGCACTGGATCTGTTTATCCCAGACATCATCCTTTCTGACTATAGAATGAGTGGCTTTACTGGTATGGAGGTTCTTAAATACACCAATGAACACTCCGAAGTCTCAGACTTCATTTTTATTACCGGAACGATATATGATGAAGAGCTCGCTGCACAAACAATACTCAGTGGTGCAACGGGCTATGTGTTAAAGAAAAATATAAATCAACTGAACCAGAAGCTTTTACCCTATTTTGAGAAATTAGTCTTAAAAAGAAAAGAGCTCTTCCCCTCTGGTTACGAAGATATGCTTAATACCATTCAGTCTTTTGTAGATAGTGCAAGTAAAGAAAACCAAGCCCACGTAGATAGTTATCTTCAAATTAAAAAGGCTATTAATAAAATAAGACAAAGCGGTAGCTAGTACTCGATTTTGAAAGAACACATTCAAAGTTTACATAACGAAGTAGAAGCTCTTTAGCATTTAAACGTTGTGATATCGTTAGCTTAAAATAGATTAATTAATAACCACCCCAAGTTAATTTCAATCCTTCCTCAAAAAAAACCTAATTAGTTCGGCCGATACTGGTCAAAAAAAAAGCCTAATTTCATGCTTATAGAATTGACCTCAAAATGTTCATTATTTATACTTATGCCACAAACACCTTATATATGACTGATACATACTGATCTGGGTGTCGTCATAATGAGGATAAAAATTATAATATAAGGCATACCAAGTGCGTTCCATTGCGTAGCCTGTTAAATGGCACTTATGACTAATGTATATACATTATTATCTAGATAACTCCCTTAAAGTTGTTAAAATTACCGGAAACATCAATACACTCGAAGCGCCACCAAAACTCCCTCTAGGTTACTCAATCCATGATGCATCAGAGGAGTTATCGATAGAAATTGACCGACTCATCAAAGAGAGCAAAATCCATTCCGCAGAATTTTCAAACGAAACTCCAATCTACAATCTAGGCTTTTTTGAACAAGAAATCGAAAATAACAAAGCCTATTACAAATTACTACAACTCACCGGCTCAAATGAACAGGGCATCGTTTATCTCTTAGAATATTCAACACTCCCCGACGTCTTTACCTTAGATTTAGTGGATCATGAAGTAATCGAGAGCATAGAAATCTCGCGCTTCAGAGACATTATTAAAGTTTCCTCTATTGGCGTGCTTCAGGTCGATGAACGCTGGCGCACTATGTATGCAAGCAAAACCTGGAGTGAGATGACGGGTTATAGCTTAACTGAGATAGCGGGGCGCGATTGGGCGCACATCATCTATCCTGAGGACAAAAATCGCTTTCTGGAAATACTTCACCAGCACACAAAAATAGAAAAAAACTCTGAGCAAGATGTACGCCTTATGACGGCGCATGGTGGTATCAAATGGTATAATGTTCACTACCGAATTAGCTACGATGCATCGAATGACTGCACTAGCGTCATCCTAATTTTTCTTGATGTTCACAATAAGCGAAAGAATCAGGATCACCTTAGAGAAATTGCGACAACAGATGTCCTTACCCGACTGTCTAACCGCTATGCATTTCAGGAAGAACTTGAGAAATACATTCGCCAGCTTCATACCAATCAATCGTTTAATTTATTGTTTATCGATCTGGATGGATTTAAACCTGTCAATGATGCCTATGGCCACCTCATTGGAGACAAACTCCTGGCAGAAACGGCAAGGCGGATTTCTTCAACGGTTGGCCCCAACAGCTTTGTCGCCCGCTTAGGTGGGGATGAATTTGCTATTCTGAGACCCCAGTCATGCTCACCTGATATAGAACAGTTTGCGGCAACACTCCTGCAACAGATTGCTAAACCCTATTCTCTGATTGAAGATGCGCATGAATCGTATATATCTGCCAGCATTGGTATCGTCGGCGTTAAGCCAAACGACATCAGCTATATTGAAACCTTAGTACCTGAAAAAGTCACCGAGATTAGCATTCGTTTATTGCGAGAAGCCGATGCCGCTATGTACCACGCTAAAGACGTCGGCAAGAACACCTACCGTTTTTATGCAGGCTCAATAAACGAGGAAGCCATAAAAACAAAAATTTTGAGTGATGCCTTGCACCGCGCGTTTGAGCTAAATGAGTTCAGGCTGCACTATCAACCGCAATGGAGCATTAGTAGCGGTGAGCTGTATGGCTATGAGTCATTGATTCGCTGGAGTCAAGGCACTCAGGACATAAGCCCTGGCATATTTATACCATTGGTGGAAAGCAATGGCATGATGAGCGAATTGGGCAAGTGGATATTTGAAAAAGCACTCAGCGACCATTGTAAATTAGTCAACGAACTTAGCTTCGTACCTCAACTATCTGTCAACTTTTCACCAATGCAATTTAGAGACCATAAGCTCAGTGCCTTCATCGCATCATCATTAGATAAGTTTAATATTCCGACACATAGTGTTACTATCGAAATCACTGAAAGCCTGTTGATATCAGATCATATTCAAGTTAAAAGGCAGCTTGAAACGCTCAAGGATATGGGGTTAAAGATTGCCCTGGATGACTTTGGAACTGGCTATTCCAGTCTCTCTAACCTGCATACTTTCCCCATCGATATAATTAAAGTTGACCAAAGTTTCACAAAGAATCTTGCGCAGCACGACACCAAGCAAATCGTAAGGGCTATTATCAAAATGAGCAATGAGTTAAATAAAACAATTCTGTTTGAAGGCGTTGAAACAGAACAGCAGCTTAATTTTTTACAAGATGAAGGAGTAGATCTGATTCAAGGCTGGCTTATTTCAAAAGCCATTCCTCTTGAGAATCTGACACACTTCATTGAGAAGAGGGAAACGGTATGTCCATAACAACAGATCTGGAATCTAATTTCAATCCGTTACAACCTGATCCGGTTTTAGTGACTACCGCGGAAGACCCACCGCCTGAAATATTTATGAATATTGTGGCAATTGGTGCGTCCGCTGGAGGTCTGGAAGCGCTGCAGCGCTGGTTTGACAATATCCCTAGCGATACCAATGCCGCTTTCGTGGTAATCCAGCATCTCTCACCAGACTACAAAAGCATTATGGACAAGCTTTTGGAAAAACATACGACTATGCCGATCAGTGTCGTTGAAGCCCCTATGCTGCTTGAAAAAAATAAGATTTATCTGATGTCACCGGGTAAAGAGATGGCATTAGAGGGAGACCGTATCGTTCCCATAGCCCGGAGTAATAACACCCGGCTGCATTTGCCTATCAACTACTTTTTCAGAAGCATTGCGACCAATGTTAACTTCAAAAGCATCGGCGTCATCTTATCCGGAACCGGAAGTGATGGTTGTTTGGGAGTCAAAGCAATCCATGAAGGCGGTGGATTGGTCATGGTGCAAAGTCCGGACGACAGTCAGTTTAATGGCATGCCGGTTAATGCGATTGCAACCGGGGTAGTCGACCTCACAGCGACGATTGAGGAACTGGCACTAACGGTTGTCAATTATCTGAAAAATCCAGGGATAACTGATGGCTCTTTAACCACAAATATTAGTGATTCCACTCGATCTCTTCAGGAAATTTGTAGACTGCTGTTAGACGAGACGGGCATTGATTTTTCAGTCTACAAGCTTTCCACCTTTTCACGTCGACTTGAAAACCGAATGAACATCAGTCAGATCCCTTCACTAAATGAATATATACAATTACTAAATGATAAGACGGGTGGTGAACTTAAACGGCTGCAACAGGACTTATTCATCGGTGTCACTGAATTCTTTCGCGACGCTGAGGCGTATGCCTCATTAAACAAACAAGTCTTAGAAAAGCTGATTCGAGAGAAGTCAGAACATGACTCAATACGGATCTGGTCAATTGGCTGTTCCACTGGGGAAGAGGCTTATTCAACGGCCATGATTTGTCATGACTTGATGGATGAACTAGGCAAGCAGATTGATATAAAGATTTTCGCCACTGATGCTGACATGCGGGCACTAAATAAAGCGATGCAAGGGCTTTACCCTGAGAGTATTTCAACCGAGATACATGAGCCTTTTTTAAGCAATCATTTTATAAAAGAAACCACCTCTAGCTATCGTATTAGAAAACACATTCGTAACATGGTGGTGTTTGCCAAACACGACATTCTTAAAGACCCGCCGTTTTCAAGCATAGATTTGGTGACTTGCCGAAATCTGCTAATTTACTTTCAGCCAGCGGGCCAACAAAAAGCGTTTAACGCAATCCGCTTCTCTTTAAATCAAGGCGGCTATTTATTTTTAGGCAAAGCGGAAAGTCCGGCACAGTCTGACAATGTTCTGGAATGTATCGATTATCGTGCAAAGATTTATCAGAAAATAAATGGTGCTAATGACAAAATCATGCTGACAACCCAAAGTGAGTCATTCCAGCTCGATAAAAAAGTAACGCGAATCGAGAATCCTGAGAGCTACGTACAAATCAATCAGTCTGGCAATAAGTCAATCTTATTAGCTCAGATTGCAGAATTGTTATTTGACCGATTTTTATCGGCCACCATCATTGTCGATAAAGAGTTAGAGATTATCCATTCCTACGGCAACATTTCTGACTGGATGCTGCCTCATAAGCCAGGCCGAACCCAAAATAAAATTGAGGATTTATTCGCTCCGGGTATCGCTAGTTATATCGTTACGGCGATAAACCAAAGCACAAAAACCAAAAAAGAAGTTATCTATAATCATCTAGATGGGGAAGAATCAAAGAAGCCTGAGTATTTTGTCCAAGCGATCCCATTTCATCATTATGAAAAGCCCAATAGTGACGCGGATATTTTTCATATCGTTAGCCTGGGTAGTTCAGTCTCTAAAGCCGCAAATCAGGACGAACAGACTGGTGAGTCCAGCAGCATAGAGTTACCAGCTAATGAGGCAACCAAAAAACGCCTTGAATATCTCGAAGATGAGGTTAAAAACCTAAGAACCCGACTTAAAACATCTCAGGCACAACTGAGCAATGCGAGTGAACAGCTGCAAACATCCAATGAAGAATTAATGGCTTCAAACGAGGAATTGCAGGGTACCAATGAAGAGCTACAGGCAGTAAATGAAGAGCTCTACACACTTAACTCCGAGTATCAGCAGAAAATTAATGAGTTGACGGTTGCTACAAACGATATCGACAACTTTATGAAATCTACGGGTATTGCTGCTATATTTTTAGATAAGGCTTACAGAATACGCCGCTACACTGCACCATTTAGCGATTATATCAATATCCTACCGGTCGATATAAACCGCTCATTTTTGGATCTGAAACTGTCTTTTGGTTTTGAAAATATAGAACAGTATCTTGAGGAATGCGCCTTGACAGGTGTTAGCCATACGCGACGTATTAATTTATCGAAAGACCATCAGGGGTTAATCAAGGTCTTGCCTTATATGAATTCAAACAGACAAATTGACGGTGTCGTGCTGATGATTGATGACATATCTGAGAATCTAAAGTCGGTAGAGGGGTAGTCTACAACGTCATTACTCAATCCACCGGAGCAGAGCCTGTCGATAGTGCGGGCTTTGTCTATTGGACATACTTAGATTGGCAGCGCACCTCTTAAGAAAATAAGTGCGCCATGCTCCGTACGATGCTTTCCGTGGTTCATGCCCTTAGCAGAGAAGTGATAATCGCCAGCCTCAAGGTAAATATCACCCATGCTTAAGTCACCTTCCAGCATAATGCACTCTTCGTCCAGTTCATGCATATGACCCGGCATTTCAAATCCTGCGGCCAGTCGTGCCAGATAGCTTAATGAGCCATCTTCACCTTTTTGATAGAGTATTTTAACCTCAGCACCGGGTAAAGCCTGTACCCATTCGCCTTCATTGGCTCTGACCGTGGTGAAGCCATCACCATGGCCTGCCGCCTCACGGGCAATTTGATCTAGCAGGTTGCCTCTTAATCGCTGCTTAGTAACATCAGGAGTATGTGCTGGAGTTTGTGCACCTGCCAAAAACGCTGCGATCTCATTTTCTAAAATAGAACCTAACATTTCTTCTGAATAATCAGGAGATTGTTTGTTATGAGATTTTTTCATCATACTCTCCGTTAGAAGAATCTGTTTTGAGTAATGCAGTCCTTAGTATCGCTTGAGATCGCCTAAGAATGGTTTTTACACTACCCAACGGTTCGCCTGTGTAATTAGCAATTTCACGATGGGAAAAACCACGGTAGAAAGCCAGAGCAATCATCTGACGTTCTTTCCTATCCAGTAGCTTTAACAGTTCCTCAAGTTCATCGCTTTGCTCGACACCTAGCGTATTGACCAGGGGCTCAGGGGTCATCACATCCACAGAGTCGAAACCCTCGACGGCTGGCACTTGGTTTTTAGTTGCCGAACGCTCACGCCTCAAGCCATCGATCGCTCTACTTCTTGCTATCATTATTAGCCAAGTCATCGGAGCGGCTAATTCACTATCGTAATTGACAGCCGAACGCCATGCCTGCATGTAGGCATCACTAACGACTTCTTCTGCTAATTCTTTATTTGACGTGATTCTCATAACCACACCAAAAACTCGGCTCACAGTGGCATCATACAACTTACCAAAAGCGTCTCTGTCACCTTGAGACATACCTTCGATCAAGCCGTAAAGCTCTGTTTGATCTATCGCCATTCATTCCACTCCAATGAAAGGATCGATGCATAGGCTAACATTCAGTTCATATAATCGCTAGCAACTTACTTAATGACGAGCGAGAATTTTATTCCAAAAAAAGTACTGCACCTGAAACTTTTCTGAAACTCACCTCGTGTATTGATACAGCCACGACTAAATGGTCGCGGAAAATACAGGAGAAACACGATGAAATTGTTAACTATCTTATCTATTACGGCCGCAACTGCAATACTTGCTGGCTGCGCTGGTGCCCCACCGGCAGCAATGAAAACCGCAGAAATGAAACCAATGGCGAATGAGAACCCTATGGTGGGTGGTGCAGCCATGTTTGCTAGCAAAAACATTATAGAAAATGCGGTTAATTCTAAGGATCATACAACCCTGGTTGCGGCTGTACAAGCGGCAGGCCTAGTTGACACGCTCAAAGGGCCGGGCCCATTTACGGTATTTGCACCGGTAAACGCCGCGTTTACCGCCTTACCAGCGGGTGCTGTCGAAAACCTTCTGAAGCCTGAAAACAAAGCCGCACTAACCAAGGTATTAACCTGCCATGTCGTTGGTGCAAATGCTATGTCAATGGCGATTAAAGGCATGATCGCCGACGACGGCGGTGTACACCCGGTAAAAACGTTGGGTGGCTGTGTCCTGAAGGCTCGCTATCGCGGCGATAAAATTCTGCTGACGGATGAGAATGGACGCACTGCGACAGTGACTGTTGCTGACGTTAAGCAATCAAATGGTGTGATTCACGTAATCGATACCGTTTTATTACCCAAGCAATAAAAGTTTCCCTCGCGTTCCCGGCTCGCCATGGATTGGGGTCGGGCTTTTTATGTCCAAAGCTGAAGTGGATACTTCTTTAAAATCCGGATATCAGCTACCGACTAAAATAAGCGGCAAGCGGCTAGATTAGTAAGACTGGCGCAGACTCCCTACCCTGCGCTTCTTTAGTTGTGCCCGTACAATAATAAACATTTCATAACGTGGTACATGCTTCGGGCTGGATAATCTAGTGTTATTCAGCCTTTTTTACATTGGTCTGACCGATTCCTGGCAGATCTGATTCAGAGATTATGAACGTACAAAAGCCAACTAAATTCAAAATTCATGTGGTACAGTGTTTAAGACAAAAATAGTTAAACAGCATAATTAAGGAGAGGAGATTATGAACATAGAATCGCAACGATTGGCGCAACAAACTATGGCTTTCGTTCTGGCGGGTGGCCGTGGGAGCCGCTTACATGACCTAACAGAAACACGAGTGAAACCCGCTGTTTACTTTGGGGGAAAATGCCGAATTATTGATTTTGCCCTATCCAATGCGGTTAATTCAGGTATTCGCCACATTGGCGTGGCCACACAATATAAAGCTCACAGTCTTATTAGGCACTTACAGCGTGGTTGGAGTTTTTTCAGGGCAGAACGAAATGAGTCGCTGGATATTTTACCCGCTTCACAGAGGATTACTGAGGACGCTTGGTATAAAGGCACAGCGGATGCTGTGAGACAAAATATTGATATTATCGAAGGCTATGCGCCAAAATATGTGCTGGTGCTAGCGGGCGATCATGTCTATAAGCAGGACTACTCGCTGTTGATTCGACAACATGTCGAGCAAGGAGCCGACGTTACGATCGGCTGTGTTGAAGTCCCTCGCAATGAGGCCAGTGGCTTTGGTGTCATGAAAGTGGATGAGAATGACCGAATTCTGGACTTTATCGAAAAGCCCGCTGATCCACCGGCGATGCCTGGTCACCCTGACCTTGCGTTAGCCAGCATGGGGATTTATGTCTTTGATACTGAGTTATTGCTTAAACTTCTACTTGAAGATGCAGAAAACCCCGACTCCAGTCATGATTTTGGTAAAGATATGATTCCAAAACTGGTTGAAAGTGGCAAAGCGATCGCTCACCCATTTAGTCGCTCTTGTGTGCGGGCAGATTTAGAGGAAGAACCCTATTGGCGTGATGTTGGAACAGTGGATTCTTATTGGCAGGCTAATATCGACTTGACCGACTTTGTTCCAAAGTTGGATATTTACGACAACGAATGGCCTATCTGGACTTATTCCGAACTGACCCCGCCAGCAAAATTCATTCATAATGAGGAAGGACGACGCGGAAATGCCATCTCTTCCATGGTTTCAGGTGGCTGCATCATTTCTGGTTCACAATTGAAACACTGCTTGTTGTTCACTGGCGTTAAAACCCACTCTTATTCCAGTCTAAAGGGGGTCGTTGCAATGCCTTACGCGGTCGTAGGTCGGCGTGCAAAGTTAAAGAACGTTGTTATCGACCGCGGTGTTCAAATCCCTGAGGAGTTAATTGTCGGGTATGACACAGAGTCTGATGCGCAGCGTTTCCACCGTACCGAAAATGGCGTTTGTCTTATTACCCAGAAGATGATTGACCGCTTATAAATAGGACACCCACTTATGAGCAACGATAGTACTAAAGCATCAGACCTGTTTGTACAGGCACTGGAAGCAGAAGGCGTCGAGTATATCTTCGCTGTGCCAGGAGAAGAGAACCTCGACATGGTGGAGTCACTGCGCACCTCCAGTATCAAGCTGATTCTTACACGGCATGAGCAAGGTGCTGCATTTATGGCCGCCACTTACGGACGCCTCACGGGGAAAGCCGGTGTCTGTATGGCCACGCTGGGGCCGGGGGCAACGAACTTAGCCACACCGGCGGCTTATGCTCAGTTGGGCGGCATGCCGCTGGTAATGATTACCGGGCAGAAGCCAATTAAGCAATCCAAACAGGGTCAGTTTCAGATCATTGACGTGGTTGGCCTGTTTGAGCCGATTTGCAAGATGTCCAGGCAAATCGTACATGGAAACACGATTCCTGCCCTGGTACGCGAGGCTTTTCGAACTGCTGAGGAAGAACGACCCGGCGCAGTGCTTCTGGAGCTACCGGAAGATATTGCCGAAGAAGAAACTAACGCAGCGATATTGCAACCCCATCCACGTTTCTACGCCGTTGCTGGCGATGAAATTATAAACAAAGCGGCCGACCTGATTCGCAATGCTAAAATGCCACTGGTTCTGATTGGTGCTGGCGCTAACCGCAAGCAGACGCGCAGCTCTTTACGTGATTTTGTGCGTACCACGGGTATTCCGTTTTTTGTCACACAGATGGGCAAAGGCGTACTGGACGAGCGCGCACCGCTTTACATGGGCACAGCCGCCCTGTCAGATGGCGACTACCTGCACTGTGCGATTAACCGCGCCGACCTGATTATCAACATCGGTCATGACGTTGTTGAAAAACCTCCCTTTTTTATGGAGGACGGCGGCAAGCAAGTTATTCATGTTAACTATAAATCGGCGCAGGTCGATCAAGTCTATTTCCCTCAAGTGGAAGTGATTGGTGATGTCGCCAAATCAATGACAAAGCTCAAAGAAACACTCGGCGGCAAGCTCGATTTCGATCATAGTTACTTCGAGCGTGTCCGGGATGAGGTCGAAGCTCATATGCTGGAAGGCGCTGATGACCCGCGCTACCCTATCGTCCCACAGCGCTTCGTTGCCGATACCCGCAAGGTCATGCAACGCAAAGACGTTATCGCGTTGGACAATGGTATTTATAAGCTCTGGTATGCGAGAAACTACAAGGCCTATCACTCCAACACCATATTGCTGGATAACGCATTGGCAACGATGGGCGCAGGTCTGCCATCCGCCATGATGGCGGCCATGCTCTACCCTGAGCGGCGAGTGATGGCAATCTGTGGCGACGGTGGTTTCATGATGAATAGTCAGGAGATGGAAACCGCCGTGCGCCTAAAGCTGAATCTGGTCGTTATGGTGCTCGATGACAGCTCCTACGGCATGATTCGCTGGAAGCAGAAAAGTGCCGGTTTTGGCGATTGGGGACTGGAGTTTGATAACCCTGACTTTGTGCAGTACGCAGGAAGCTACGGCGCAACAGGCCACCGGATTGAGGCCACTGAGGATTTGGTGCCGACGCTGGAAAAAGCGTTCAGTGCTGGTGGCGTGCACTTGGTGGACGTGCCGGTTGATTACTCTGAAAACCAGAAAGTATTAATCGATGAACTAGCGGCCAAAACCTGCCTGATTTAGGAATTTCTCATGAGTATATTAGAAGTCGCCAATCCCAATGATCTGAAAGCCTATTGACGACTTCACTTCACCCCATAAGCAATCAATGCTTCAGCAACTTTCTCAAAAGCCGCAATGTTCGCGCCACGGCGATACGGGACAACGCCGTCTTTTTTGTATACATGTTCTGTGCAACGCTCGTGAATTTTCTTCATGATAGTTTGCAGCTCACTTTCTACTTTATCCAGATCCCAGCTCACCATCGCTGCATTTTGAGTGCGCTCCAGGCCTGATACAGCCACACCACCCGCGTTGGTCGCTTTGGCCGGACCATAGAGAATATCGTTATCGATGATTGCTTCCTGTGCTTCAGCAGTTAATGGCATATTGGCACCTTCGGCTACGGCCAATATTTTGTTTTTTACCAAATGCTTGGCTGCTTTACCGTCCATTTCGTTTTGAGTAGCGCATGGGAGTGCAATATCCGCCTCAATCTCCCATGGTGTCTTGCCCGCCTTGTAATCGCCGCCGCTGAATTCTTCAAGTGTCCCATGCTGGTCGAGCTTGATGCGCTTAAGTTCTGCAAGTTGTTCATCATTCATGCCATCTTTAAAATATAAGACGCCACCAGAATCAGAGACACTCAACACCACGGCCTCTTCTGCCAGGCACTTCTCGGCAGCATGTAGCGCCACGTTGCCCGCGCCGGAGATAATGACCCGCTTGCCCACAAGTTCTTCATCGTGCGTCTGAAGCATTTCTTTTAAAAAATAAATCAGACCATAGCCAGTGGCCTCACTGCGACCGCAACTGCCGCCGAACAGCGGGTTCTTACCTGTAATTACGCCATGCCAGCGATTGGTGATCTTTAGGTAATGCCCAAATAAAAAACTGATTTCGCGCGAACCGACATTAATATCGCCCGCTGGCACATCAATATCTTCACCGATATGGCGGTACAGCTCCTGCATTAAGGCTTCACAGAAGCGGCGGATTTCGTGCTCAGATTTACCTCTCGGATCAAAGTCCGAGCCGCCTTTAGCCCCACCCATGGGTAGACCAGTCAGTGCATTTTTGAAAGTTTGCTCAAAACCTAAAAATTTCAGGATACTTTCATTTACGGTGGGGTGAAAACGTAAGCCCCCTTTATAAGCTCCAAGTGCATTATTAAACTGCACTCGCCAGGCTCGGTTAACACGGATGCAATTGCTGTCATCCTGCCAGCAGACACGGAAGCGGATAATGCGATCCGGTTCGATCATACGCTGGGCGATATTATAGGTCGTATATTTCTCATGATCGCGATAGAACCCATCGATATCCTGAAACGTCTCCTTAACAGCCTGATGGAACTCCACATCACCCGCGTGATAGGTATTGAGTGAGTCGGTGATTTCCTGGAGCATTGAATACCTCTGCGAGTTGTCTGCGAACATTATATATAGCATGACTGTAACGTAGTCAGAAAGTCAGGCCAACTTTTCCTTGATCACAGTAAGTATATTTTTTATGAAACTCAGCCAAAAATAATTAATTAAAATATTTTAAAACTATGCGTTTCAGGGTTTATATTTTAGGTCTTTTAAAGTACTTTAAGTATTTTCCAGTCTAAAATTAAATAATGATGGTATGGTATACGTAAATCTATTCAGTAGTATTTACATATAAATTTAGCATTACTTTATTTTATCCGCAGTTTTTTAAAGAAATGCTGATGTTATTACTATAGGTTTAAAATGAAAGGCTGTCTGTTTTATTGCCAAGACTTCTTGTTTAAATTACAGGAAGAACGTGCAGTGACGACAGAATGACTTATCAGCAGTATAAATGGTAGTAATGTGATGAGATTCAGCAAATCTCTTACAAAATCACCCATGAGTTAATTTGAAGCTCAATCACAAACCACAGTTACGTATTCAGCTATTAGTATGTATTTTTGGTTGATCAGTAAATAACCGTGGTAATCTTAATACAAGTCTAAGGAGTTACAATATGAATACCGATATTTTAGAAGGTAAGTGGGAACAACTCAAAGGTAAAGCTCAACAGCAATGGGGAAAGTTAACTAACGACGATATGGATGTAGTCGAAGGCAATACTCAAGAGCTAATTGGGAAGATTCAAGAGCGATACGGCATCGAAAAAGATGAAGCCGAAAAGCAAGTCGAAGAATGGTCAAAGAATAACTCTTGATCGGCATTCATTAGAGTTTGATTTTGAATAAGTAAAATTGATTATTTAATTTTATTTTTTAGAAGACGTCATAAGGTGCCGAAAGGCACCTTTTTTAATATGAAAAAATCAGTAATAAACCCGGGAAATAATCATGACCAGTAACAGCTCTGTGAAAAAACCACTCATTTTCACAATCGTAGCGCTTCTTTTGCTAGGAGTAGCATTATTTGCTTTCTATTTTGTAGATATAGATCAAACAAAAGAAGCGATATTGCCAGATGTTGATGTGACTGTAAAAGAAGGACAATTACCAAAATTTGATGTGGATACTGGTAGCATCAGCTTAGATTCAAAAAAAGTTGATGTAGAAGTTCCAACGGCTGATGTTGAAACCAAGACGGTGGAAATTGAAGTGCCAGTAGGTGTTGATATTGGTACGGAGAAAAGCACGATTGAAGTGCCTACGTTGAACATTACTCCACCAAAGCAAGATAGCCCATCAGATAATTAATCATCTAAAAGATGACTCTTTGAAGATCTACATCAGGGCACTCCAATTGTTGAAGTGCCCTTTATTCATAAGAGAATAAAATCACATCCTGAATATCTTGAGTGATTTCGTCTAAGATGCAGTAGGTTTTTGGCCTTTAACTGCCTGCGCAATACGATCAGCTTCTGGAATCAGCTCAGAGCCTATAAGATACTGTCGTCGTGATGCCACAGAACAGCCTCTTGCCTGGATTGCGCTGCTTTCAACAGTTCCACTAATGGGTAGGCACGAGCACCCATAGTGATCGGTGCCTCGTCTTTGTCACTATTCTCTGCTGAATCGATCAGCTCTGAATCACTGTCCTCAGCGCTAACCGCAGACTGAAGATTTTCCAAATAAACGTTGATATCCTCAGCAAGAATTGCACCGGGTATATCGATGCTGTGCTTCATCAGTTCAAGAATTTTTTTTGCATCATGCTCCAGCATACTGATACCTGAACCAGCTTCACTTTCAAAACGAACCATCTTTTTCTTCCCTCTAAATATTTAAGAATTGACCTTAGCCATGCGTCAGCAGTGACATCAGTTTACATATCTACCTTGCCGTGAGCTTCAGGGTCATCAAGCCCAGCCATTTTCTCGTCTTGGAGAATAGCTTTGCCCGCATTCCATAAGAACTTCAATCCTTTCGTGCCTGACAAATCCCAATATTCACCTTTGTCTGGGGAGAACTTAATTAACCGAATATCCACCTGTTCGGGGCCTTCGGGAAACCAAGCTTCCCAAGCCGGACTAAATAATTCACGAATCATCGCGCGATCATTCATAACCACGGATTCCCCTGATAGCGACACGAACTGATTATCAGATTGAAGCGTCAAGCCAGTTTTCGGATTATCTTCAATTTCAGCTGTTTTACCATTCACAGCGCTGGTGGCAAAGTACACAATGCCAGTGTCTTCTTCATGACACGCTACTGCCATTGGGCGTGCGTGCATGACATTATCTGATCCAATGGTGATTAGCATCGCCACGCTAAAATCTTCAATAATATCATTAATGTTATCGAATAGTTCTGCGTTTGAAGTTTCCATAGTATTCATCCTTTAAGTGTATAGAGGGGTTACCAGCTCTTGGTTTTTTGCTCTGTCATTTCTTGATGGTAATCAGCAGCTAGTGCTGTTTTTTGCGCTTCCTTCAGTACTTTACCGGCCAACTGAAAAGCTTCATGCTCTTCTTCATCAAGATGATGATGGACACGGTGCTGTAGATTTTTAGCTTCAACCAGCCAAGCGGATGAGCTGTATTCTGTTTTTTCGAGCTTTTCGATCATTTCGTCCATTTCATGATGCTCCGCAATGCTGTGTCTCGACATCTCTTGAGTCATGTCATGCTGCATTAGCGGTACATAGAAACAGCGTTCTTCGGCTGTGGCGTGAGACTTCAGCTCGGCTTTAATTCGCTGAAACAGCTGATCCCGTTCGTCACTATCACCGTGAGTTTCTATTAGTTGGTCGACCAATTTTCGCTGGAGGTCGTGATCTTCACGTAATGCTTGAAAAATATTCATAATCTCAACAAGTCCTTATTAATCAATAGTACAAATTGGTTTGCTCACCGGGCTATTATCTATCGTTGCTGATTGCAGCTATAAAATTTGGGCAGGTTATTCCTGAGGTGCATCATCGGTCAGGAGATTTTCACCAGCATTTTCAATGGTTGCCAGTTCTGCAATTACCTGGCTTTCAACCGCACGATCAGGGGTCATATCTTTGACTTCAAGCGTTTCAATATCATCCGCTATGGTCGTAGCTTTTTTCGGAGGGTGTGAAGGCGATGCTGCTGCGTTTGGCACTCCCGAAGCATTGTCCATCATCAATTCTGCCGCACTCACATTTTTCATCATACGTAAATTGTAGATAGGTTCAGGCATGACGATATTGGCATCGTCAAACGCCTCTTTAACGGCTCGAATGGTTTCACTACGGACTTTTGGGTAGCTATGGTTTTCCTGATTAACCCAAGCGTAAATCCGCAGCAACACGTTCGAGTCACCTAATTCCTGGATCACCACCAGTGGTTTGGGGTTGCCCAATACACCTTCGGTATTTTTTAGCACCTTCGTTGCCAAGGCCTGCACTGCCAATAGTTCTTGCTCAGTATCTACTCCGACGTCGAACTGGAAGCGGCGCTCAGGGTGGCGGGTATAGTTATTAATGACCGCCTTAAAAACTGTCGAATTAGGAATGCGGATGTGATTTCCTTCCGGAGAAAGCAAGATGGTTGCACGTCCGGTAAGACGCAGCACGTTGCCGTCATTACCATCTATGCTGACGTAGTCGTTCGCCTCAAACGGGTTACGTAGACTGAGTAAGATACTAGAAATATAATTTTCAACGGTATCGCGTACGGCAAAACCGACGGCCAAACCAACAATACCCGCTGCACCTAAAATCGTACCAATCAGTGCGGTGGCATCGAGCAGAGTTAAGGCCAGCACAATACCGAGTATAATAAAAAGAAGGTGAGTAATTTGACCGAATAGGTTGGCAATAAAATGATTGGGGCTTATGCGACGATAGAATTTCTGCCGTGATACCCACTTACCTATCCACCAGAAAGAAGAGATAATCAATAGCGAAATCAACAGCAAGGGCAAGTTAGCGAGCGTTTCCTTACTCATTAGCCAGAGCTTGTTCCAGGTGCTTTGTAGGCGTTTACTCAAACTACGATTAATCTTGAGCTCATTTTCTACTTCGACAACACCTTCGACGAGGCGTGCAAACTGAATAGCCTTATCCACAGTAGCGCTGGAATCGATCTCACCGCTTAGGGTAACGACTCCTTTATTGGCAGCGATCCCAATATTTTTTAATGCATCCAGTTCGGTAAAAATGTCGCGCAATCGCTGTTTTATCTTCTGATCATCTTGTTTAGATGTATCTGTGGTAATCACCTTGTCGTTAACAACAGGTGCTTCGGTACTGGTTCCGGTGATTAACTCGGTCAGGTTATCTGCTTTGACCCCTACCACCGGGGTTATTAAAAGCGCAACGATGAGTAAATATTTTACTCTATATATCATGCCTGAATGAAAACTAACCATTGTCCGATGCTTCCTGATTTTGATCCATGATGACTTTGCTAATGACCAGCAAAGGAACGGCCATAAACATCCCTGCAATTCCCCACAACCATCCCCATATTAGTACAAAAATAAAGATAATCACCGGGTTGATCGTGAACATTCGCCCAACAAATAGAGGCTGAACAAACTGGCCTTCAAATAAATTCAACAGGAGCAAAAGCGCGGGAGGCAGTAATATCTGCGTTAGATTATCGAATGTCAGTAACGAAACCACGGCGATAATACCGATATTAATCGCCGGGCCAACATAAGGAATAAAGTTAAACAGAGCGGTAGATGCTCCCCAAACTAGCGGTGTTGGCATACCCATAAGCCACATCAACGTTGCTGCTGCCAAACCAAGTACGATATTGATGACAGTTATCAACAACAAATAACGACCTACTTTGCTTTGTACATCACCCATAACACGTAAAAAATTGGTTTGGTAACCCTGATCACGAAACCATGCCCCCACCTTGCGTGTCAGTGATTCACCAAAAGCCAGCATAAAATACAGTAATACAACAAAAGAAAGACTGCTTATAAGGAATGATTGTGTGCTGTCCATCAGCGCATGGAAAATATTTGGTCCCTTTACAACCACATCAGGCGCTTTTTGATCACCATCGCTCATGGCCGCTATACTTTCAACTGTCTCAGTTGTTTTTTGTACCGTTTCAACGGATTCTTTAAAGGAAGATAGCTTCTTTTCGATTTCATTGATTTCAGAGGGTAAACGTTCAATCCAAGTGCCCACAGGATCGGCTAAATAGTTTAGTGAAGCACTGATTGTAATAGTGGCAAGAATAATAATGATGGCGCTGCCCACAGCACGTGGGATATAGAACCGGTTCATAAACTTAACAACGGGCAAGAGCAAAAGAGCGATTAGTGTGGCTAAAAAGATCGGGATAAAGACGGATTTGGCCATATATAGCGTGGACATGAGGCTAATAATAAACAGACCCCACAGGGGGATCTTAAGACCGCTATAGTCATTATTTTTTTCCATTCAGTTTTTTCCCTATAATCTTTTTAGCAACATGAGCCCTATACTTAACAAGCTTGGGGGTAAACCTCCTTTTTTTACTAGCTGGGGCAGTAAGATTCCCCCAGCAATCGCCGCCACTACACTAGCGGTCGGATGCTTCTTAATAGAGTCCAGGTAATCATTTTTTGGCGTTGAGACAGCGAGCAGTCGTTGTTTAGCAGCCGCTACGGTTTGCGGTTTATGCGCAATGCGATCCATAAAATGCCTCCAGCTAAAATCATACAGAAAACGGCACTAAGCAGAAAAACTGAGCCCGGTGTTAACCAAGTAATTAACACGTGATAGAGCGCAGCGACCATTAGTCCTAATGCAGCCAGTAGCATCAAAGCAGCGACAAACAACAGGAGCACTACCCCGGTGGTTTGCAGCACCTTTTGTTTGAGTAGGCGACCCTCCGCCTCAGCAAGGTCACATAAACTAACAATGGTTTCTGTTAGCATTTTCATAAACTTGGCATTATTTGTCGCTACTCAACAGTTTTGAAATAAGATAACCGACGCCAAAAGCGATCGCTAAACTTGCAATTGGATTGCTGCGTACGCGTTTATTAATTTCCTCAATACCCTCGCTGCCTTTTTCTTGAAGCGCTACTGCGCCATCTTGTGCTTTCTCCTGATAGGCGACGAGCTTTTCTTCTACTGTTCCTGCCAAGTCCTCAGCATAGTTACCGCTTTTTTCTTTCAGCGTCTCCATCATTTCGGAGAATTCTTTTCGTAAACTGGCGACTTCTTTAATGAGGTCTTCCGTCGACTGGTTGGCTTTTGTTGCAGCCATAATTCGCTCCTTGGTTCAAATTGACTATAAATAAAAAGGGTCGCCTGAAGCGAGAGTGGATAGGGGAATCAGGTGACCTGAAAACGCAAATATTATTAAAATAATATCAATGATTGGATCGCTTCCCTGATGGCAAAATCCAGCCATGTAATAGTTTGAATCGTAGGTTTTATGGTAAGTTAAGTCAACTACTAGCTTCATATAAATTATTAAAATATTTTAAAAAAATCAAATAGATAGAATAAAAATGAAACGTAAAACTAGTAATTAAACCGTTTATCTATACATTCAGTGATTGATCGATACAGTGATTCAATATCATCCCTGTCCTTTTTTGCGTTGAAGTTTTCATTGCAAGCCAAATATAAGGCTTGAGCCTGAGTATTAATCGCTTTCGCCTGCTCTTCAGTGTTAACCTGAGCAGCTAAACTCAGGATGGTTTCTAATAGACGAATGGTTACCGACACATCGCGACGACCGTGTTGGCGGATTTGGTTAAAAGCCGCTTCTACGACCCCCTCAAAAGTAAATGTTTTAACCAGTAAGCGTAAGCGACTTTCATCATCGAAATGCTGATTAAAAGGGAACTGTCGATTAATCAGGAAAGCAATATTGTCGCCCAGCCGATCAATACAGGTTATCGCGGTAAACGGATCATTAATGCCCGGCGAAAGCGCACGAACCGCCACTTCGACAAGCTGCCTGATAGCAAATTCGGGATCCTGCTCCGCTGTGCCTACATGCCCTAGGATGAAGCGTTTATTAATAGGCTCATTAATGCTGCTAATAAAGTCTTCTTTTTGCTCCTCACTGATTAGACAGTATCCAATCGCACTATTTTGAATGATAAAATCTCCGGGCTTGACGATTAGTTGCAAGGAAACACCTTCATCAGTTAGGAATTTCAGCAAACTGTCTGCATCTATTGCTTGCAAGTAGCCAGATTTCTTTGCATAAACGGTTATTCCTGTTTCAGCAAACTGCGACTTCTGCTCTCCTGAAGGCGGCGTATTTGGTAGATGAGCAGTGTCGGCAGACTCTTCTGGAAAAAACGTCACCAATTTAGCTTTAAGCTCCTTATTAACCTCTTCTATAACACTGTCTGCTTGAATCGATACTGCAATATGGTGAATAAAAAATACCAACATCAGCAGGTTTGTGACGATCAAGATCAACAAACCAATCATTGAGATGAAAGGTGTTGTCTTCTCAAAGTCCATTGAGCCTATGAACTGCAACATCATAATGCAGTACAGAAATGTCCCAGTAAACATGCCCAAAACGACCTGATTGAACCGATTCATCATAAAATTTCTCAGCAAACGCGGCCCGAACTGTTGAGAAGCTAATGTTAGCGAAGCGATCGTTATGGAAAAAGATACGCCTGCTACACCTAAAATGGATGTTGCTGATACGCTAAGTAAGGTACGAATATTTTCAGGGTCGTTAAAATATTGATGCAGCCCCGGTAACTGGATGAGCCGAGCTAAGATATTTTTATCAAGGTAAAAATTAAAAAAGGCAAGCGCAACCGAGGCGATTAAAAAGAGTAATGGCACCATCCAAATGTTAGCGCTTAAAAGCTCTATAATGTGACGAATACGCGTTTTCAATGGCTATTCTCAATAAGAACGCACGCGATAACTTCGGCAATATGATGATTCATAAAATGGTTTCTTTATTCGTTAGTATGGTTTTCGACTTTCAATGACTCGTTAAAAGTCAGCGTTCGGTAAGGGAACGGTATCTCTATATCAGCCTCATCCAGAGCTTGCTTAACAGACTCAATCACCTCATCTCTTGAAAGCCTAATATCCAACGGCTTTGAAGCCGTCCACCAAGTCACTTCAAAATTGATGGAGGAGTCTGCGAACTCCTGTGCAAAAATCTGCACCGGCCTGGAATCTGAAATAACGGAGGGACAGGCCAATACTGCTTGTCTGATGACCTCGCGCGATTTCTTGACATCCTCTGCGTAGGCAATGCCACAAATAATAGTTGTGCGACGCTCATCAAGATCAGTACGGATGGTGAGTGGGTTTTTGAACAGCATGCTATTGGGAATAATGACCAACTGACCATCCGTTTGCCGTATGTGTGTCTCCCTGACCAATATATTCTCTACCACACCCTCTAATTCCTCACACTCAATGACATCATTGATACGCATTTCGCGACGCAGTAAGATGATGATACCCGCCAGAAAATTTTCAAAAATGTCTTTAAAAGCAAACCCTATGGCGACTGAGCCTATTCCGAGGCCTGCGAGCATTTTGGTCGGTGTCAGGTTAGGAAATATTATAATCGCAGCGACCATTATACCGAGTACCCACACTCCCATTGATGACAGAATAATGATGAGATTAGCTAAACTCGGACGAATACGTGTGTGCTTAAACAGTCGCCTAACCGATTTTTTTACTAATAACGCAATGAAGTAGGTCAGCACGATCATCACAATCGCAATAAGCAGTTGCGGCAGCACTGCGATTGTGTCGCGAGCCATGCCCCGAAGCTGCTCTAACAGTATTGAAACAGGTTGCATTTTTTACAATTCTCGTTCTTTAGAAACCTTGAGTGATTAGTAGACTGACGCCTAACTCTTCGGTCCTGCAAAAAACCAAAGTAGCAAACCGATCACGGGAAGCAGAGCGACAATAAGTACCCAAACCACTTTACTACCGGTGCTTGCACCACTGTTGATCACTTTGACAATAGCATAAATATCAGCTATTAAGATTAAAAGACCTAGTATTCCGCCTACTTCGATTCCCATGTTAAAATCCTCATTTATTTAATATAACCGACTTTACTTTAGCCAGCCTAAGATTAGTCCACGACCATGGACTAGTGGTGTATGTTAACGAAAGGCACTAAAACATGAAAGGCAATGCTGGAGAACCAAAATATTCCCGCTTTTAAACTATTTTAAATAATTTGCTATTGTTAGTATCAATCCAAGAAAAAGGCAGTTAATTTTCCTGCGTGGTGCGAACCGGAATTAAAACACTAACAATTGTAAGGAGTACTAATGAGCCATCCCCCAAGGCCTGACAGTTGCATCGTAGAGCGAATGAGGCACTACATACATATCGATGAGAGAAATGAATTACTCCTACGTGGATTAGAGAAGAGTGAAGTCAATTACAAATCACGCGTCAAGCTGCACCTTCAGGAGCAAAGTAGCAACTTATATGTTCTAAAATCAGGATGGCTATATCGGTATGTAGATCTATTAGATAATAAACGTCAAGTCCTAAGGGTGCACTATCCAGGTGACATTGTTGGCCTGACCGATGTGGCGATGGAGGCAACCATCGGAGATACAATGACCGCATCCGAAGTTATCTTGTGTCCGTTTCCCAAAAAAAACCTCGACATCATTTTCGAGCAATCACCAAGATTAACGGCACTTATTTTCAGCTTAGGCATGCTGGAGCAAGCGATTCTGATGGATCGTATAACCATGATCGGAAGAAGCAGCGCGGTTAACCGTGTAGCCAACTACATGCTTGAAATCCACTCCAGATTAAGAACGCATACTGATGATGCAACGTTTAACTCATTCGAATTATTGCTGACTCAGGAAGTAATCGCCGATGCTCTTGGCCTGACCAATGTGTCAGTTAGCAATGCATTTACGCAACTAGAAGATGAGAAAAAAATTGTCCGCAACAGAAAAGTGCTTACACTGTTAGATCCGGAGAAGCTTAAGCAAGAACTAAATTTTAAAGATCGTTATTTCAAGATAGACACTAGTTGGTTCCCGGATAGATAGACAAGGAGTTTTAGTTAATGACCAGATTCATTTGTAGGTAGGCACACATCTTAGTCGTTGATAGACTTTTTTATAGGGTTTGCCAAGGCCAGTATCAGGAAGCTAGTTACGGCTAGGGTAACAGCAATTTCATAGCGCCCGAATGCGACTGCCGCACCTAGAGCACCAGTAGTCCAAATACTTGCAGCAGTGGCGGTACCTTCAACACTCCCGCTGTTCTTGATAATCGCTCCGCCTCCAATAAAGCCAATGCCTGTCATCAAACCCGTCAATAGCTTTGCGACCGCATCAGGGCTATCGTCTCCAATGAGGTTACTACCAAGCAACATGTATCCACAGGAAGCTAGTGCTACCAGAGGGAAAGTGCGTAGCCCCATGCTGCGGGTTTCTACCTCGCGATTCCAGCCTATCGGCAAGGCGATAAAAAAAGCGATTAGAAGTTCTTTAACATTAGAAAAGTCGTAGAAATCTTCTATTAAATTTAACAACTCAGTCATTGGCTTTAATTTAGTTTATTCTATGCTAGGGTCCCCGTCTTCTACCAAAAAAGAAGAAGAAAACAGCCAACACTAACCCCACAACAAACAAAATGTATGCGATGTTAACGGCTGTTCCGGCAATGCCAGAGAAACCTAAAACGCCAGCGATTATGGCGATGATGAAAAAAGTAACTGCATATCCAATCATAATGAATTCCTCAAATTAGTCACGTCTTTAATGTAGCAGCAATTAATTTATCGCGGGCGTGAATTTTCTTAAAGCTGTTTAACTGATGACAAAAAACAGCTACACACTCACTCTGGAAAAGTTAAAAAAGGCTGAAAACTGGTTATTGGGTTGGGGAAGTAATTCAGACTAAGGATTCAGACCAAGGTCTGCTGTTAACTCGGCTGATTGCGCCTTATACTGCTCGCTATGCTACAGCCATGGATCATCGTTGCCTGTTCCCTGTTCTATATTGGGATACTTTTCACTATCGCCTACTTTGGCGATATAGAAAGCTATGCCAAAAAACTACGTCCCTATCGCGCACTCATCTATAGCCTATCACTAGCCGTTTACTGCACCTCGTGGACATATTATGGCGCAGTCGGTAGCGCTACAATCGATGGCTGGCGCTATATCGCGATTTACCTTGGTCCAATCCTACTCATCGTATTTGGCTATAAATTCCTTAAGAAAGTCGCGACGATTTGTACCGAGCAAAACATTACGTCTATCGCCGACTTCATCGCTTCACGTTACGGAAAATCGCAATTTTTAGCGATTCTGGTCACCCTGATTGCCATCACCGGAACCCTGCCTTACATCGCGTTGCAGCTAAAAGCGATTGCAACAAGCTATGAGGTGTTGACCAACCTTCCACCAAGTATCTTGAATAGCTCAATTCCAACACCCAGCAGCATACTTGTGCCGTTTGATGGCATCACGACATCACACTCGTTATGGAATGATACCGGCCTTGTCGTTGCGATGGTGATGGCGGTGTTCTGCATATTATTCGGCACGCGCTACGTGAATAGCTCGGAGCATCATGAAGGCTTGATTCTGGCGATTGCTTTTGAATCCCTAATTAAAATTCTGGCGCTTGCATTGGTCGCCACACTGGCCATGTTTATCATTTTTGATTCACCAGAAGATGCTATCGCAGCCGCTACTCGCAGCGCTCAGGCCAGTAAGCTCATGACGAACTCATTGAGTACTGACATGTTACAGCTGACCTTCCTTGCTCATACCGTATTAGCACTGGCCGCAATATTTTGTTTGCCACGCCAATTTCATGTGAGCTTTGTTGAGATTACTGACACTAGCCATCTCAAGCGCGCACGCTGGGTGTTTCCGGCTTACCTGCTGCTGACCACTATCCTGGTTATACCTATCGCTATTGCAGGTTCGATAACCCACAGCAACGCTAATTTACCTGACCTGATATCCCCGGATATGTACGTACTGACCCTACCGATTTCAGGCGATAACGGCCTGCTGGCAATGCTGGCATTTATCGGTGGCTTTTCTGCTGCCACAGGCATGGTAATCGTCGCGGTTATAACGCTTAGCACGATGTTGTGTAACGATATTGTCATGCCCCTGCTGTTTCGGATTCGCTCGCTGAAACTTCGCGAACGCAAAGACTTAACCGGCGTGCTGCTAGCAATACGCCGCATAGCGATTGTCTGCATTCTTACCCTTGGATATTTTTACTATCAATACATAAACAGCTCAAAGGAAGCCTTAGCTTCAATTGGTCTGACTGCGTTTGTGGCGGCGATTCAGTTTGCGCCGGCCTTAATTGGTGCCGTCTACTGGAAGCGAGCGACGCGTAGAGGGGCGGTTTCTGGGCTGATAGCAGGGTTCAGCGTCTGGCTATACACCTTATTTATTCCCTCATTACTAAACAATTCGGCTTGGTGGTCGCAAATCTCTGAAAATGGCCCTTTTGGTATTGAGGCTCTAAGACCTAATAATTTATTCTATAGCGCCGAACCCGACTTGATTACACATAGTCTGTTGTTTAGCTTAGGGCTCAATATCCTTTGCTTTATCATCTTTAGCTGGCAGCGTAAGCCTGAGTTACTGGAAAGGATTCAAGCAGCAAACTACACACAAACTGCCCAACTAGATGACGTCTCTCAAGGCCTGCCTTGGTGGAGCACGGTTGCGGTAGGTGAGCTGCGCTTACTAGCAGAAAAATTCGTTGGTGAAACAGCGACTAACAAAGCCTTTACCGATTACACTCAAGCACGTAGCGGCGAACTGGTTGCCAGTGAAAAAGCAGATTCCGACTTAGTGCATTTCACCGAACGGCTGTTGTCGGGTGCTATTGGTTCATCCTCAGCGCGAGTCATCATTAATTCAGTCGTTAATAGGCGTCAAGAGCTACCGCTTGAAGATGTATTTAATATCGTGGACGAGAGCTCACAAGCTCGTCAGTTCAATGAGGATTTATTGAATACCACCATCGAACATATCGAACAGGGAATCAGTGTGATCGATGAGAATTTCAGGTTGGTCGCCTGGAATAGCCGCTATCTGGAGCTTTACAAGTATCCTAACAACTTCATTAGAGTGGGCCGTCCAGTTGAAGATATGATCAGGCACAACGCTGAAGCGGGCGAATGTGGCTCCGGTACCCCTGAGGAACATATTCAAAAACGCCTTGAATTTATGCGTTCTGGTGCAACCCATAGCTTTAAACGTACACGGGCAGATGGCTCTGTGTTACAAATTCAGGGACGCCCCCTGCCCAACGGTGGCTTTGTGAGCAGCTTTACCGATATTACCGAATACAAAAAAGTTGAGCGTGAGCTGCGCGATATCAATGAAAATCTGGAGCAAATGGTCACGGGCAGAACGCAGGAACTTTCGCAAGTAAATGATAAGCTACAACGCGCTAACCATAGCAAAACCCGCTTCCTAGCTGCCGTCAATCATGATGTTATGCAGCCACTAAATGCCGCTCGCTTATTTACCGCCGCGTTAGCGCAAACTAGTGATGAGCAAGTAAAATTGACCAAACGCATTAATAGTTCTCTTGACTCTGCCGAAGAAATTATCAAAACACTGATCGATATTTCCAAGCTCGATGGTGGCTCCATCCGCACCAATATCACCAAGTTTCGCGTTAGTGATGTACTCAATACGCTATACAAAGAATTTGCGGTGATTGCGGATAACAAAAAGATCGAACTCAACATGATAGCCTGCGAGGCCGTTATCGAATCAGACGCGCATTTGCTCAGACGCATACTGCAAAACTTTATTGGCAATGCCCTGCGCTATACCAAAACAGGTGGCCGCGTCAGTTTTGGCTGTCGACGGGTGAATTTAGATAGCAAACAACCTGAACTCAAAATTTGTGTATTTGATACTGGCGTGGGTATTCCGGAAGGCGAGCTATCGGCTATTTTTGAGGAATTCCACCAACTCGATAATCAGGTAACAGAAGAAAGCAAAGGCGTTGGCTTGGGCCTCTCCATCGCCAAACGTATCGGTCAGATACTTGGCCATAGCATACAAATAGAATCGCAACTAGACAGGGGCAGTCAGTTCTCGCTGAGCGTCCCGTTAGTATTGGATCAGCAGCCTGAGCTAAGCGCTTCAAGCACCGAGCCTGCGGCTGCGCCTTCTTTATCCCTGCCCATTGCGGGTCTGAAGGTACTGTGCATTGATAATGACGCGGCTATTCTGGATGGTATGACAGCACTGCTAGAGCGCTGGTCTTGTAAGGCTTACTGCGCCAAATCATTGGATGAGGCATTGACCAGTATTAACGATCAACACTACCAACCTGATGTGTTATTAGTCGATTACAATCTCGGCAGAAACTGTGATCACGGGCTGGACGTACTCCAACAGCTACAGCAAACATTAGGCTCGACCCTACCGGGTGTTTTGATAACGGCGGATGCCAGCGAAGCGGTGATGCAAAAGACTCAGGATCTGGGATTTGAATACTTACGAAAGCCGGTTAATCCGGTCATATTGCGTAAGCTCTTGATGAAGCTCACTCGGCCAGCTTAAACTTTATCCGCCACTACAAGCCAGTCAGCGAAGAGGTTTCCAATTCCAAATAACTAGAGGCCTGAGTCGCCGCCTGCGTCCGGTTATTCACCTCCAGCTTTTTAAATATCTCAGTCATATGTGCTTTAACCGTCGCTTCAGCCACACAAAGCTCATCGGCTATCTCACGATTGATACGCCCATCAATCAACATCATCAATACCCGAAACTGCTTCGGCGTTAATGACTCTATCTGTTTGCTAAAGTTGGGCGACGCTGACTCTTCAGCGGCATAAGAAAGATCAACACCCTCCGGCAACACTACATCGCCCTGAAGAATGTCCTGCACCGCAGTGACGAGTTCAGCTAGTGGTGAAGATTTGGCAATAAAGCCAGAAGCGCCGTGCTCAATCGCCTTCATCACCACTGAAGAGTCTTCATGAGCCGAGACAATCGCAATGGGGATATGTGGACAACGCAGGCCGAGATAGCGTAGCGCTGAGAAGCCCACCGCACCTGGCATTTGCAGGTCAAGCAAGATCAAATCACAATCATCATGAGTTTCAATCGCACGCTGCAGACTTGCGAACGCACCGCAGGTAATAATTTCGACATCGCCAAAACCGCTTTCTACTGCCTGACTCAATGCATCACGAAATAATGGATGGTCATCAGCGATGATAATTTTTTTGGCAGAAATCATGTCAAAAGCAGCTTCAGGTAGAAAGAAAATAAGACTAACTTAAACAGTGACAGGCTAAAATTAGACCTTGGTCTAATAGCGCTTGTCTATCACCTTGCACATAATGTGCGAGTGTGATTCTATCACTCAACGCACATGTCCAAAACCTGCGAGTTAAACGATAGGTGCGATGACTATAACATCCCTACTAGGAGAGGAAACAATTCATGAGTAATAATCAAAATGATCGCCGTGACTTTTTAAAGAAAAGTTCTGCGATTGCTCTAGCTGGATCTGCACCACTATTCTTTTTCAAAGATGCCTATGCTGCAAATGACTTCGTTAACAACCCAGGTGACAAGAAAAGCGTCACTTTAGGTTTTAACGTACCACAGTCTGGTGCATATGCTGATGAGGGAGCCGACGAGCTGCGCGCCTACAAGCTTGCTGTAAAGCACCTAAACGGTGAAGGCAACGACGAAGGTATGCTTGCTACGATGACTAACAAGGCACTAAAAGGAAACGGTGTTCTTGGTAAGAAAGTTGAGTATGTAACAGGTGATACACAGACTAAGTCTGATGCAGCACGTGCTTCTGCTAAGCGTATGATCGAAAAAGACGGCGCACTGATGATCAGTGGTGGTTCTTCTTCCGGTGTTGCGATCGCAGTGCAAGGTCTATGTCAGGAAGCTGGCGTTATCTTCATGGCTGGTCTCACTCACTCTAACGACACGACAGGTAAAGATCGTCGTCGTTATGGTTTCCGTCACTTCTTCAACACAGAGATGTCTGGTGCAGCGATTGCTCCGGTACTTGAGAAGGAAATGGGTAAAGAGCGTACTGCTTATCACCTTACCGCTGACTACACTTGGGGTTGGTCTCAAGAGGGTTCAATCAAGAAGTACACAGAAGCGTTGGGTTGGAAGACTCAGGAAGCTGTTCGTACTCCTCTGGGTGCTGGTGACTTCTCACAGTACATTACGCCTGTTCTAAACTCTGGCGCTGACGTATTGGTTCTTAACCACTACGGAAAAGACATGGTTAACTCATTGACTCAGGCCGTACAGTTTGGTCTTCGTGACAAGAACATCAACGGTAATGACTTCCAGATCGTTGTTCCTTTATTCTCACGTCTAATGGCACAGGGTGCTGGTGAGAACATCAAAGGTATCTACGGTACAACTAACTGGAACTGGTCTCTACAGGACGAAGGTTCTATGGCTTTCGTTAAGTCGTTCGGTGCTGAGTACGGCTTCCCGCCTTCACAGGCTGCACACACTTGCTACGTACAGACTTTGCTTTATGCAAATGCTTGTGAAATGGCAGGTACTTTCTACCCACCAGAAGTTATCAAAACACTTGAAGGCTTCAAGTTTGATGGTATGGGTAATGGCGAGACGGAATACCGCGCTGGCGATCACCAGTGCTTCAAAGATGTATTGGTTGTACAGGGTAATGACAAGCCATCTAGTCAGTTCGACTTATTGTCAGTGGTTCAGGAAGTTCCACGTGCACAGGTTGAGTATCCTGATGACATGCTAGGCGGCGAGCTAGGTCCTTACAAAGATGCAAAAATGGACGCAGAAGTAGAAGCGGATAACGGTTAATAACGCTTGACGGGTTGGGCAGTAAAACTGCTCAACCCGTACTTCAATTGGGGGTAACGGGAATTGTCATGCTGGGGGTTATTTACCTTACCATTTAATTCCAGATTGTGGCTGTTTATCGCGCTCATAATATCCCTCTTCTTTTTTCACTGTCACACTGACAACGATTCGTATAGACGCTTATGGATGCTTTACTGTTACAACTGCTCAACGGCCTGGATAAGGGTGGCGCATATGCCCTTATTGCGCTCGGCCTGACTCTGGTGTTTGGTACCCTCGGCGTGGTCAATTTTGGTCACGGCGCACTGTTTATGTTGGGAGCTTTTTGTGCGGTTGTCACACAAAAGTTACTTACGTTTTCAGCAAAGGTAAAAGACGAAAGTATTACATTTTTTGATGCCTACAAAGAAGTGCCTTACCTGGAAACCTGGTTTGGTGAAACAGGCACCATGATCATTGATTGGTCCGTCCCCATTTCGCTAATCATTGTCATACCGTTTATGATGTTAGTAGGCTACGTCATGGAACGCGGTCTAATTCAACACTTCTATAAGCGGACTCACGCAGAACAAATTCTTGTAACTTTTGGTTTAGCCATTGTTTTACAAGAAATCATCAAGGCCAACTTTGGCGCAAACCCAATTCCAACCCCTGCTCCAGACATTGTCGCTGGCAGTGCAAATGTGGGTAGCTGGTTTGGCATGGGTGACAACTTAGTGTATCCATGGTGGCGTCTGATTTACTTTGTGTTCTCAATGGTTGTCGTCGCTGCTACTTTCGCTTTCCTTCGGTTTACTACGTTTGGAATGGTCGTTCGTGCAGGTATGCAAGACCGCGACACCGTTAGCATGCTAGGAATAGACATTGAACGTCGCTTCACGATTGTTTTTGGATTGGCAGCCGTTATTGCAGGATTAGGTGGAGCGATGTACGCACCAACCCTACCGCCTGACTACCATATGGGCATGGACTTTCTAGTACTGTCGTTCATCGTTGTTGTTGTTGGTGGAATGGGTTCCTTACCCGGTGCGGTGTTGGCAGGATTCCTTTTAGGCATACTGCAGTCCTTCGCATCAATGACAGAAGTAAAATCGATTATCCCAGGTATTGATCAGATTATTATCTACCTTGTAGCAGTGGTTGTATTGCTTGTCTTGCCACGTGGCTTGATGGGTCGTAAAGGGGTAATGGAGGACTAAATTATGAAAAAATTCTTATCTAACCAATGGCTAATCATGCTGGTCTTCTCAGCTGTCGTACTAACCATGCCAATTTGGCTTGCGCCTATCGGGGCAGGCTACCCAGACTTACTACAGAAATTCGCAATTTTTGGTATTTTAGCCATCGGCTACAACATTCTCTTTGGTTTAACCGGCTATCTATCGTTTGGTCATGCAGCATTCCTCGGAGTAGGCTCTTACGCAGCCGTTTGGTCATTCAAACTCCTAACGATGAATGTGCTACCTGCGATTATTTTTGCAATGATCATAGCCGGCGTTTTTGCAGCGCTTATTGGTTTTATTAGCCTGCGTCGCTCAGGTATTTACTTCTCAATATTGACGTTAGCATTTGCACAGATGAGCTATAACCTAGCTTATTCAGTACTAACACCGATCACTAATGGTGAAACGGGTTTGCAGCTAGAGAAAGCTGATCCACGTATTATTGACGGCATGTTCTTTGAACCCGCTCAAGGCTTGCCTCTGACTAACTTCTTTTCGTTGAGTCTTAGTGGTTATGAGGGATTTTACTTCTGTGCAGCATTCCTAATACTAGGTTTCTTCATATCATTACGCATCTTCCGTTCACCTTTTGGCCTTAAGCTAAGAGCGATTAAGTCCAATCAGACGCGTATGCAATACACAGGTTTTAGCACTAAGCCTTACTTGTTATCTGCCTTCATTATCTCGGGCATGTACGCAGGTCTTGCAGGTGGTTTAATGTCTGCAACTGACCCACTGGCGGGTGCTGAGCGTATGCAATGGACAGCATCGGGCGAAATCGTCCTGATGACTATACTGGGTGGTGTCGGAACCTTAATTGGTCCGCTACTTGGCGTCGGTATCATTAAGTACTTTGAAAACATCTTCTCAGCGATTAATGAAAGCGTATTGTACCAATACTCTGCATTTATGCCGGAGGGGTTGCAAGAGGTCATGGTTACAATCACTAAGCCATTCGTTGGTAGTGGTTGGCACTTAACATTAGGTTTGATGTTTATGATAGTGGTAATTTTCTTACCTGGTGGTGTGATGGAAGGTTTCTCACGAATTGCCGGACTCTTCTCACGTAAGGATAAAAACGCAGAGGGAGATCACTGATATGGGAACCGGAACTGGAAAAACAGTACTCAAGGTTGAAAAAGTTGTTAAGAAATTTGGTGGTCTTCGGGCGCTTGATGATCTTAACCTGACAATCGAAGAAGGTACCGTACACGCGATTATCGGCCCTAACGGTGCCGGTAAATCCACAATGCTTAATGTCTGCATTGGGCAACTAACCCCCGATGAAGGCACGGTAACGTTTGATGGCAATATCATTACGGGTAAACTACCGCATGAAATCAATCAAGCCGGCGTCTCAAGGGTTTTCCAAACCCCTGCGATCTTTGAAGACTTGTCGATACTGCAAAATGTAATGATTCCAGCGATTGCGCATCGTGACGGACACTATAAATTCAACCCGCTGCAAATGTTATCTAAACAGACTGACATTGAAGGCAGAGCGATGGAAATTCTAGAAAAGCTTGCCCTTGTCGATATGAAAGACAAACATGCTGGTAGTATGTCTCGTGGTAACAAGCGCCGTCTTGAACTGGCCATGTGCCTGGTACAAGAACCAAAGCTGCTGCTGCTGGATGAGCCAACTGCGGGTATGGCGCGTCACGATACTAATCGTACGATTGATATTTTGAAGCAGATCAAAGAAACAGGTATGACCAAAGTTATTATCGAGCACGATATGCACGTGGTGTTCAGTGTTGCCGATCGTATTTCAGTACTAGCGCGTGGTCACATTATCGCTGAAGGTACACCTGATGAAATCAAAGGAAATCCTGTGGTTCAAGAAGCTTACTTAGGGAGTGATGCCGTATGAGTTCTCCATCTAATTCATTCTTTACGTGTAAGGATATTCACTCTTACTACGGTGAAAGTTACATTATTCAAGGCGTTAGCTTTGAGGTTAAGGAAGGCGAGATCATTGCCCTACTTGGCCGTAATGGTGCGGGTAAATCGACTACGCTACGCAGTATTGCCAGAGCCGATGACCCACAGCTACATGCTGGTGAGATCTGGCTAGACGGCAAACCTTTGCATGAGATGAAAGCTCATGAAGCTGCACAATTGGGTGTGTGTTTGGTACCGGAAGATCGTCGCATTATCCCTGGGCTGACCGTGCATGAAAACTTAGAGCTTGCGCAAATTGCTGAGCCTATCGGCTGGGACATTGACCGCATCTATGATCACTTCCCTCGCCTGCGTGAGCGACGTACTCAGGAAGGTATCACGCTTTCTGGTGGTGAGCAGCAAATGTTAGCTGTCGCTCGCGCTTTAGCTCGTGACATTAAGCTATTGCTGCTAGACGAGCCTTACGAAGGTTTGGCTCCGGTTATCGTTAAAGAAATCGAAGGGATTTTGCAGAACATCAAAGAGTTGGGTATTACAACTATTTTGGTAGAGCAAAATGCTGTTGCAGCGCTGCGTTTGGCAGATCGGGCGATTATTATCGATACGGGCTTGATTGTGTTTGATGGTACCGCTCAGGAAGTGTTGGATAATGAGCAGTTGAGAAATGATTATTTAGCGATTTAACTAAATAATTGCTTAATCAAAAAAGGCGTGAGATGTAAATCTCGCGCCTTTTTTGTTGGTCGATTTAAGGTTTATTTAAGATTTCTTTGATAAAAGCCAATACGTAATACCAAACGACAGCGCGATTGCCGCAATACCAAAGACATAATCTGCTTCAATGTCATCCAAATCCAAGATGATCACTTTTCGGGCAATAGCCATTAATGCTGTTGCAACGACAAGTCGAACAGGAAGCACATCGGTGCCCAGGTATAGTCTTATATTGACAAATATTTCAATGGCGATAAGCGCAACCATGATAGTACCAAAGAGCTGAAAGATATCATTCACCCCCAACAAGAAAAGTGGGGGTGCGCTCAACCGTATGTAAAACACATAGATAACGTCAACAACTGAGAAGATGATGATAAACACCATGAGCACCGCTAAAACCTTCACTGCAACACGAATAATCCGATGCAAAAAGCTTATTAAAGGATCTGGATGTTCCTTTGGAAGCTCTTCATGCGTTATTTCTATTTCTGGTGGCTTTGGTTCTGTGTCCATACCTGCTGCTCTGAATTAACCTAGTGATTGATAGTTTATAACGTGCACACAAGCAATATATATATATAAATGTTTAGTTTTGGCTAACAGAAGCCAATTTATCAAAATAATCAGGAAATGTTTTTGACGTACACTTCGGATCATTAATTGTCACTGGGGTGCCACCCAATGCCACTAAAGAAAAACACATCGCAATACGATGATCATCATAGGTATCGATCTCAGCGTGCTTGAGTTTCTCAGGTGCAGTCACTTCAATAAAATCATGCCCCTCCTCTACCTCTGCGCCAACTTTTCGCAGCTCAGTCGCCATCGCAGATAAACGATCCGTTTCTTTAACGCGCCAGTTATAAACATTGCGAATTTTGGTAGTGCCTTCAGCAAATAACGCCGCCACCGCAATCGTCATGGCCGCATCAGGAATATGATTCATATCCATATCAATGGCTTTTAAGTCGCCTTTACTGGCCTTAATATAGTCGTCACCCCATTCAATATTGGCACCCATCGCCTCAAGCACTGTGGCAAACTGAGTATCGCCCTGCACTGACTTTTTACCAATACCCGTAACTTTAACGCTGCCACCTGCAATCGCACCGGCCGCCAGAAAATAAGATGCAGATGATGCATCACCTTCAACTAAGTATTCATCGACAGCTTGATACGTTTGGCCACCTTTAATCACAAACCGCTTGTAGTTGTCATTTTCAACATCAACACCGAAGTCCTGCATGATTTGCAGGGTGATTTTTATATATGGTTTAGACACCAGCTCACCAACGATCTCAATCGTCGTATCAGTTTGAGACATGGGTGAAGCCATTAAAAATGCGGTTAAGAATTGACTAGAGACACTGCCGTCAATTTTAATCGTGCCGCCCTGTAAGCCTGTGCCCTTGATATTTAACGGCGGGTAGTCTTCAGAACCAAGATAAGTCACATCAGCACCGGCTTGGCGCAGTGAATCAACTAATGAGCCGATCGGGCGCTCAAACATGCGTGGCTCACCCGTTAGTACATAGTCGCCTTGACCAAGACATAGTGCAGCGCACAGAGGACGCATTGCGGTACCGGCATTTCCCAAAAACAGCTCCAGTTGCCCCTGATCAACCGTGTCAAAAGCCCGACCTAAGCCTTCCACCACACACTGCTTCTTATCCTCTGAAAGCTGATAATTAACCCCCAGCTTTTTAAGTGCGGTTAACATATGACGAATATCATCGCTGTCGAGCAGGTTCGTCAGGGTTGTTTTTCCTTGTGCCAAAGCAGCCAATAAAAGCGCGCGGTTTGATAAGCTTTTAGAGCCAGGAAGGTTGATCTCTCCATCCACTTTTGCAATCGGGTTTAACAACAGTTGTTCCATAATAATAATATCTCTTGAGTCTGGGTGCGGTGGAACCTTGGATTTTGAACAAATACTGTTGCTTTGTATAGTTCTTACCATGAGTAAAACGACTTAGATAGCAGCCCTTCCCGACATGTCCACTATCACTGCTTGCTGACTGCTAACACGACAGGCATTATTTTCAACATTGTTCGCGGGATACGCTCGACAAATGTCAGGCCTGGCCTCATACACACCGCAGGCATAGCTACCGGCTACCTTCTTAAGATACACACAGTCACCGCTGTCATTGAATTTCATAAAGAGCTTATCGCTGTCTATTTCATCGATATTAGAGAACGCAACTGGGGCATCTCCGGTAAAGGCTTCGAGCCTATCGACGTCGCTTTGCAGTATCTTGACAAAAGGGAAATTCCTACAGCACGCCCCGCAGCTTGTGCAAACAGGTGTCGATGTTTTTGTTGTTATATCTGGAGGGTTACTCAAGTTTGTATTCCTTGGCTAAAGTGCGTTTATAATTTAAAGTTTTAGACAGACTTAGCCGATGGATTGTACGGTAATTAGCAAATTATGTTGGACTAATGCAATTGTTTTTATACCTTTACCATTACTCTAGCTACTTAGCGTTAACTTCCTGAATAGCTTTATAAATTTCGGCTAAAGAATGTTTGTTTTTACTGGCCTTCGACAACAGATCTTCAACCTCTGACACGCTAACGCCATTATCCGAACAAAGCTGTGACAACAATGGCTTCACTTCTTCTGTTTGCAACTTGCGAACATCTACATGGGCAAAGCATCTTCCTGGCCTGATCAATGCATCATCAAGATCACTGACATTGGCCAAGTTAGTTGAGAATATTATCTTTCTACCCTGTGCCCTGATAACACCATCGGCTATAGAGAGAAACCGATGAAGATTCTCATTTCCCCCTGAACGCGGCTTTAGCAAATGATCAGCGTCTTCTATTACGAACGCATCCTCCCAGCCGGTAATAAATTTTACGAAAATCTCATCGCTTTCAAGCGCCCTCATATCTCCGGTATACAGTGCATGCGCGTCACCATCTTTACGCCGGGAAATAGCGCCTAGAATTGCTCTAATCAAGCGCGTCTTTCCCGTTCCCGGTGGACCCTGCAAGACTAAAACTGCTTCAGGAGCGTCAAGATAACTCTCAATAAAATTAGCAACGCCATTTTCTAACGTAGGGTAGGCATGATCATGCAGCACATCATCCGCCAGCTCCTCTATTTCTGCACTTTCAAGCTCATTTTTAGAGGTCAGGAAGTGCCAATCAATCGAAAACATCGGCTCGTCCATGCGAGACTTTCCAACATGCTCTAGAATAGCGGCTTTAACCTGCTCCGCGGCATCTATCGTTTCTGCCCAGATACTAAAGAAACAGGAGATGTAGTCATTTGTTCTACTGCCATTTGCCGATACAAAGATATTATCTGAGTCTAGGAGCATAGCGCGAGAACTTAGGCGCTGCGCTCTCCAACTTTCATCTAAAGCAATTTTATCGAAAAGTTCCTCTAAATCCATACGGGCAGCAAAGCGTAGCTCACGATAAACAGGGTATCGTGTCACCCCTTCCTCTAAGGCTTGTGCAAATCGGGATTTAATAATTAGCTGACTCAGATCCCAGGTATCGAGTCCAATGGTAGGGGTAAGTTTTGAAGTCATAATTAAATCCCTTAGCTTGAGGTATATCTACCTGAAATTACAACAGAAAGCAAAACTAAGCCAAGATAAGAATATGGATCAAGAATTGGTGGATAGGATTGAAGGTATCATCAATTAGCGCCAACTAGGTTTTAACTTTACGAAAATACTCGACGCCTTGAAGACCCTCAAAGTCGTTATCCTGAGTCCAAAGCTTAGCGTTATATTTTTGTGCGGTGGCAAAAATAATACTATCAGCAAGTGGTAGTTTGTATTGAACACCAAAAGTTGCTGCATCAATCGCAAGTGCAGAATCAAGAGGAATCACCCGACCCTGCTCCATGTGAGCGATAGCTTCCAATGCAGCACTTTCTCCCCGCTGCCTCAGTATATTTTTAAAGATCTCAGTGATAGTAATGCTCGGAACCAAGAGCTTACTAAGGTTTTCAATTGGAACTGAAAAGCTCGTAGCGTTTTCATCACCAGCAAAGTACGAAAGCCACGCAGATGAATCCACAACATTCATACCCGATCACCTTCCCTATGAACATCTGTATCAATGCCTTGAAGGAAACCTTTCATTTCACTCATTGGCTTTAGTGGGATGAGTTCTATGCGTCCTTTGTACATGAGTAATTGTATTTTTTGACCAGAAAAGATACCCATGTTTTCACGGATTTCTTTTGGGATGACTACTTGGAATTTTGGGGAAACTGTTACGGCTGTCACATTAACACCTTATCGATAAAGATATTGTTTAACTATATATTTATCGATTAACTATTTCAAGATCACTATCACTTTCTATTGAGTTGGATTTTGAATCAGCTAATCATGTTTCTTTCTCATTAAGAATCGCGACAAGAGGGTTTCTACTCTCAATTTATTGTTTTTTGATAGTCATGGTTTGATGCCACTCATGATGGCAGTTTCTACATAGCTTACTTGTAGGCCAAATGTCAGAATCCTCAAAAACTCATGAGACGCCCAGTGATGTTCATCTAAATAGTCTATGTTTTTGCATCTTTCACATGGCCCTTTCTTTTGTACCATTGTTACATCGGGTTCTTGATTAAGAATGTGATGAGGAACTTTAGATTTTTTACAAAATACTTGAGTTCTTTTTTTACAAAAAATACACCTATACGGAAATCTTGGCTGTCCGTTGGATGATAATAACTTGATCACTCCCCACCAAGAACCTTCTCCACAGCTTGGACAAGGCTCTTGCAATTTATCAATACGACTAAACATAACTTTCCTATCTGTACGATACAGACCTTAAAGTAAGCACCGAGATAAAATTTTTGGTAAACGATACTTAATTCTACGGAAGCTGTACTCTTAGCCTATCAGGATCGAGTACCCATTGAATGCGCATAATAGACCCTTTTGAATATCTACATCATAAACATCTAGCTTATTCAATCTAATTAAGCATTACCAACTTCTCCCCACTCGCCCGATCAAACAAATGGCAAACCGCCGGATCAATCGAAATACCAATCTGCTGACCAATTCCCGCGTGATACTCCTTATCCGTCTTCACCGCCACCAAGCTATCATTAACCTTCACAGTCACCATACCGCAATCACCCAACAATTCCATGGAGTAAACAGCCGCATTCAGATTCCCTCCGTCTGTTAGACTAAGATCCTCCGCCCGACAGCCCAATATCACCTCACCAGAATGACCAGCAGGCAGTTCAACCGATAAACCCTCTATCCGTAGATTATCAGTTTCAAATACACCATTTTTAAACTGCCCATCAATCAAATTCATCGCAGGCGTACCCATAAAACCAGCAACAAAAGTATTTGCAGGATGATTATAAATCTCTTTAGGCGTACCAACCTGCTGAACAATCCCTTTATTCATCACCACAACGCGATCAGCCAGCGTTAGCGCTTCTATCTGGTCGTGTGTCACGTAGATGGTAGTCACTGCTAATTCGTGCTGTAAATTCTTAATCTGCGCCCGTGTGGACACACGCAGCTTCGCATCAAGATTAGACAATGGCTCATCCATTAAGAACACGGTTGGCTCACGCACAATCGCACGTGCCAATGCTACGCGCTGACGCTGCCCACCCGATAACTCAGCAGGACGGCGGTGTAAGAACTCCGTCAACTCAACCATTTTAGCTGCACGCATTACGCGTTCATCATGGGTATCTTTTGGCACTTTACGAATCTTTAGCGGGAAACGAATGTTCTCGTAAACCGTCATATTGGGATACAAGCCATAACTCTGAAACACCATCGCGATATCACGATCTTTAGGCTCCAGGCCATTGACTTTTTTATCACCAATACAGATTTCACCCGAAGTCACTTCTTCCAAACCAGCAATCATGCGCATGGTTGTCGTTTTGCCGCAGCCTGATGGGCCTAGCAGTACCAGAAATTCACGATCAGCAATTTCTAAATCAAAATCAGCAACGCCGACGAAGTCACCCCAGCGTTTATGTACATGCTTAAGACTAATCGAAGCCATGGCTATCCCTTTACTGCGCCAGCAGTTAACCCGCTAACAATTTGACGTTGGAAGAACAATACGAGTATGAATAATGGTATTGAAGCTGACACTACCGCTGCGACAGCGAACATGACATTACCCTCGACCTGAGTAGTGCCAAGGAAACTGGCAATTTTAGGTATCATCGTTTGGTTTTCTTGACTCAGCAGCATCGAAGTGACTGCAAAATCGTTATAAGCCAATAAGAAGCTAAACAAACCGGTTGTGATAACGCCAGGCCACATCACTGGCACGATGACATGCCGGAATGCTTGAAACCGCGTGCAACCATCGACCATCGCGCTTTCATCCAGCTCCTTCGGTATATTCACAAAGAAGCTGTGCAGCATCCAAATCGTAAAGGGCTGATTAATCGCAACCAAAACGATAATCGTTGTGGACAACCTGCCCCAGACATTGAACTCGAAAAATGGCAGCAAATAACCCGATACCAAGGTGATATGAGGCATGGCTCTAAACACCAGACCAATAATTAGTATCCAGATAGCATACTTAAAGCCTGATCGAGCCAGCGCATAACCACCTAAGGTACCGAAAGTTAGCGAGATAATGACAACAAAGAATGTCACGATGCTGGTGTTTAAAGCAGCCCGCCAGAAATCCTGCTCTATCCACGCACCAAAATAGCCATTACCAGTGAATGGACTGCCCGTTTCGGCGATTGTTCTCACGCCACCGATGGCATAAGTCCAATCGGCTTTGGAGAAGAAATCACCCTGCACTTTAAACGAACCCCAGAGCGTCCATAAAAATGGGAAAATCGCTGCTGCAAGCCAAAGCAATATAAAGATCAACGCAAAACCCAGCGCGATACGATTGGTAGAATTATTAGTAACGGACGTAGACATAATTATTTAGCCCGATGGAAGTCGCGCCAGCTGCGAATCAACACCGGCGTTAATAAAATGATGACCCCCAATATGGTCAACAATGAAGTCGATGCAGCCGAACCAAAGCGCTGGATACCATCAGGTGGTCTGAGGTCGTTATAGATCAGCCACGACAGCGAGGTTGCGTTAGCTGAGGAACTAAAACCAACAATCGGTTCAAACACCCGGAAGTTATCCATTAACTGCATTAGCGCAACAAAGGTCACTAGGGGCATGATGTAAGGAATAACAACGTAACGAATCCTTTCCCAACGGTTTGCACCATCAATCATGGCTGACTCTAAAGTATCTTGTGGCACGGTTTGCAGACCCGCATAAAATACAACGAATGCAAACGGTGCGGAGTGCCAAACCCCATACACACAAAGCATAATCCAGGTCAGCGGAGTCGAGGCTTTCAAAGACAATTCGGGGTCGTCAAACAACACTTGCAGTCCTGACCCGATTACCCCTCTTGAGTCGATCATCCAGAATAGAATCAGTGACCCAATCAGCGGCGTGATAATCATCGGCAGCAAAGAGGCAAATATCACTGGCCCTTTAACGATTGGGTGAAGTGTATTAACTGCAAGCGCAATCGCAAAGCCGAGCACAATCACAAATGGTGTCACAACAAATAAATAGGTAAGCGTAAACGCTAGGGCTTTATAAAACGGCAAGTTCATCAAACCATCTAAGAATGATCCGATATCTGGAGTCTCGTTCCAGATCGCTTTAACTTCTTTTGAAGCAAGGTGGCCACGGTCAAAATAAGTATCCAATCCAACAAAGCGGCCTAAGGGCTCAGCTTTTTTGAGCGCTTCCGTGGCGGCAATATCCACCTGCACCGATTTTTCGCACTTAAACGGGCCGCAGTTTTCTACCTCAATGAGAACCTGTTCATGTTCAAGATAAAGGGATTGTACAGTCACTGAGACAATTGGCAGAGCAATAAAAAGCAACATGGCCAGTGCTGAGGGTAAAATAAACCAAAAAAACGTACGATGTGGCACGGATCTCCCCCAAGACATGAGCATTGCTCTTGTCGGCCAGCGGTTTCTAGAGAAAAATTCTGAAGTGAAACCCGGGAAGTACAGCGACTTTCCGGGTGATCTTTCTAAGATTATCTAAAGCAACCAAATTGAATCAGCGCTATAAACTAATCTAAATCAACTGAATGACTTATTTAATAAAGCCTTTTTCTTTCGCAGCGGTCATATAAGCCGCTTCAACATCTTTTAATGCTTGCTCAGCGGACTCTTTTCCCTGAAGGAAGTCAGATAACTCATTACCTAAAGCCGTATGCATCAAACCAGCATAGGGAAGCATTGGGTATGGCTGAGCACCGCTAGCAGCACTTGCAGCAACGCCTACTGACTTTTCACTTGGCTCAGCGCCTTTAATCAACCAGGTAGCGTCATCAGGATTCGCTTTAGCCATTTCTAAAGAAGTTGCACTTGCCATGGTAGCAAATGAGGCCTCTGCATCCGCATCGCTTGCATTCTTTGCAATAGCAAAACCATCCCACCATAATGTCGTCGCTGGAATACTTCCACCACCTACAGTCGGTGCAGAGGCAAACTTCGTTGCAGCAACGACTTCAGGCGTTGAGCCTTCATCGTCCAACACGCCCGCCGCACGTGATCCCCAAAGGACGGTCAATGCAACGTTGCCAGCTTCCCAATCAGCCTGTACTGCATTTGAATCCAGTGTTAGGAAGTCAGGGGTCATTAGCTCAGTCACCTGCTTCATCATGTTCAGCGCAGCAATACCATTTTCATTGTTGATTGCAGGCATAGCACTGCCTTTCTCAAACATATCAGCGCCAGTGCCCATGTACATATTGATGAACTCTTCACCCAGATTCCAGCCAGACTTGTAGGTACCACTTAATGGATTCTTCATCAGACCCATTTCTTTAATTTTCTTTCCGGCTGCGACCATTTCTTCATAAGAAGTCGGCACTTCAACGCCCGCTTTCTTAAGCACGTCTTCACGATAGAACAAGTGCTGAGCGTTTGCCATGAATGCAACGGCCATCACATCACCGTTGATAGTGATTAGCTGGTTTTTGCCAAGGTCCTGACCGTATTTTGCAACATAGTCATTTAAAGGACGAACCAGACCATCATTCATCAAAGTAACCAAGGTGCTGTTAGCAACGATAGCCACTGTATACTCAGATGGGTTTGCCGTTAACGCTGCAACCTGAATATCTTTGTGTTCTTTAGTTTGGTTTTTAGAGACTTTTAACGTGTCAGAAGCACACGCTTCAGCCGCTTTAGCCACTGCGTGCAGTGCAGGGAAGTCGTTAGATAAAATTTTCACATTTCCAGTAGCAACAAAGCACTCTTTTGCGTGTGCAGCGCCCGATGTAAGAGACAGCGCAACCGCTAACCCTAGTACTTTTAAACTTAGATTCATTCCGGATTCCTCATTGGTGTTTAGTAACAAGCCGCATCGAACGCTCCTCAAACCGCCCTAGCTTTGACCAATTTAGAGATTACTGAGAATCAATTTTAAATGCAAGTGGTTTGTGAATACGTATGCAGCCATGCAAACCGGATACTATCTAAGCAGGAATATTCACCCTTCCAGCCAGTGGAATCACCTTATGCTTTTTTTGCAATTGCGATATACAAATCCGGTAAAAGTCGACGTCTAAACGAATGGAGCGATCATAACTAAAGTCGGCCAGCTCACTCTCATCGCTCACTTTACCTAAATAGCGCCAATTAGAAATGATATGAATGCTGGTCATCTCACTGCTCTCGTTCTTTTCATAAATTCCAACCGGCCCGTCAAATGGCCAGCCCTCGACTTTGATGGGTGCTAATGCCTGCTGTAAACGCATCTGATAACTCAGCCCACTCTCCTGCCCGCAACAAAACCCACGACACTTTTTCAACTGAAACGAAAAGCAGGCTCCCTTGCCTTTTTCCAAGCCCAAATGCTTAGCGCACAGCTTGTTTTCAGTCTGTAACTTTTTAAGCAGTTCATTGGTCTGCCTACGGCTGCGAAACAGTCCGTAATGATGGTTTAAACCAGACTCTTCTTCGGTTTCATGGTGACCACTGATGTCGATTATTTTGGGCGTTGCAACCTGATCAGCCTGTAACGCCTCAATTGAACTAGCTTGCCAATATAAACTGTATAAGACCTTCTGCTTGCGAAGCTGTCGATTGAACAGCGGCGCACGCTCCTTAACTAACTCAGCTTCTAGCATCAACGCGCTGAACTCACCGGCGGTTACTATCCATTCGATATCATGTACCTGTTGCGCCATGCGCATTTCACGATCATTGCTATGGTCACTGGAAAAATGCGATATGACCCGTGTTCTAATTTGCACACTTTTACCGACATATAGCAATGCGCCTGCTTCACCATAAAACAGGTAAACCCCCGGCTCATTCGGCATCTCATCAAATATTTTAGGATCAAGATGCGGCGGAACACTGCCCAACTTTCGTTGCAGTGCCATCGCAGCAAACACATCGTCGCTGTCAAAGTCCTGATGCATTTGCTTAACCAGCTGTGGGAGCGCTGCGGCATCTCCCATCGCACGATGGCGTGCCTCGCAGGTCAAAGCAAAGCGCTGGATAATGGCATCAAGGCTGTGCCGTTTGAACTGGGGATAAAGCTTGCGCGACAGCTTAACGGTGCACAACACAGGATAGTTAAAATCCTCACCCAAACGTTTGTAGGCATTTTTTAGAAATCCGGAATCAAAGCGCGCGTTGTGAGCTACAAACACGAAACCTTCAAGCTTTCCCATCACTTGGGGTAAAAGTTCGGCAAAGGTTGGAGCGCCTTTTACCATTGCCGGAGTAATACCGATAATACGCTGAATCATCTCAGGAATCTGAACTTCAGGGTCTACCAGACTCTGCCATTCATCAACGATGACACCATCGACGGTTTGCACAATGGCAATTTCTGTGATGCGATCCCGGGTAGGACGACCGCCCGTTGTTTCAAGATCGACGTAAGCGAGCTTCCGGTAGTCAGTCATTGTGCTCTAGCTCAGCTAGTGTTTCTCTGGCTCGTTCACAGACGCTTTCGATATCGACCACAGCCAGCTCAAGCTCTTCCCGTTGCAAATTGAGTACTTCGAGGCGCTTCTCCATAATTTCCAATAGGTAAATAATTTGCTTCTTCTCTCCTTCAACAGGTTTAGAGTCGTAAAGATCAAACATTTCTTTAACTTGGGCTAGTGTGAACCCAATACGCTTCCCCCTGAGAATGAGTTGTAAACGTACCCTGTCCCGTTCCTGATAAATGCGCTTACTGCCCTCTCTTTCCGGTGTTAGCAGCCCCGACTCTTCATAAAGTCGTATCGCACGCGTGGTGACATCAAACTCTTTTGACAGCTCTGAAATGGTGTAAGTTTTGTTAGACATTAAGTGACTTTCCAATTTTTCTAGGGGTTTAGTGATGTTTTGTTAGATGCTGTTAGAGTTTTTACATTGACGTTTACGTAAACGCAAGCTATGTTTAACGCTTGATTTAAACAGCTCATATCGGATGGTTTGCCATGACAAAACCTAATGCCACGCAGCATGTAAAGAAAAAACAAAACAGTCGTCCCGTACGCTTTGTCACGGCAGCCAGTTTGTATGACGGACACGATGCTGCAATCAATATCATGCGTCGCATCCTACAGTCCAGCGGCGCTGAAGTCATTCATTTAGGCCACAACCGTTCGGTTGCTGAAATCGTCGATGCAGCCATTCAGGAAGATGCCCACGCAGTTGCTATTAGTTCCTACCAAGGTGGTCACGTCGAGTACTTAAAGTATATGGTCGATATGCTAAAAGAAAAAGGCGGCGAGCAAATTCGTATTTTTGGCGGCGGCGGCGGCGTGATTATTCCAGCCGAAATTCAGGAGCTGCACGATTACGGCGTCACACGACTCTATTCCCCAGAAGACGGTCAGACTATGGGCTTGCAGGGCATGATCCAGGACATGATTGATCGCTGTGATTATGACCCCGGCGCTAAAGCTCCTGATACTATTGAACAACTAGTGAATGGCAATTGGCGGGCTCTCTCGCAGACCATTACCGCTCTGGAAAATGACACGCTTGATTCCGGCATGCGTGAAAACATAGAAAACGCCGCCGAGTCGCAAGAAACAGCTGTCCCTGTCCTAGGCATTACCGGTACCGGTGGCTCTGGTAAATCATCCCTTACCGACGAACTGATTCGACGTTTTAGACTAGGTCAGCGGGATCAGCTTAAAATCGCCATTATTGCCGTCGACCCAACCCGTCGTAAAACCGGTGGTGCGCTGTTAGGCGACCGTATTCGCATGAATGCCAATCAGCATGAAAATATCTATGTGCGCTCTATCGCGACTCGTGAGTCCGTCGGCGAAATCCCTGAGGTCATCAGCGAGATCATCAATGCCTGCAAGCTCTGTGGCTTTGACATGATCATTGTTGAAACACCGGGGATTGGTCAGGGGGATGCGGCTATCGTGCCGCTGGTAGATACCTCGCTATATGTGATGACGCCAGAGTTTGGCGCACAAAGTCAGCTAGAAAAAATTGATATGCTCGACTTCGCGGATGCTGTCGCAATTAACAAATTCGACCGAAAAGGCGCAGAAGATGCCTATCGTGATGTGTGCAAGCAAATGCAGCGCAACCGCGAAGCCTTCATGCAAGCCCCAGAAGCAATGCCGGTGTTTGGCACGATTGCAGCACGTTTTAATGATGACGGAATGACTGCGCTCTACCAACATTTGCTTAACGAGCTGCAAGGCAAAGGCATGCAGGTTATCGAGGATGCATTACCTGTGGCCGAGACTCGAAAATCATCCGGCAACTCGGTGATCATTCCCGCTGATCGCGTGCGCTATCTGGCAGAAATATCAGAAACAGTGCGCGGCTATAAAAAGAAAGTCGCAGAGCAGGCAGTGATTGCTCGTGAACGTCAGCAACTGCAAGCAAGCGTGCAGATGTTAACAGCTGCCAACTCCCAAAATAGTGAAGCAGCCAACTCGACCACTGAAAGCTTAGATCACCTGATTCAAGCACGCGAACAGGCACTTGAAGCGCCTGCTCATAAGCTATTAGCCGATTGGCCAGAAATACGTAAGAATTATTCTGGCGAAGAATATGTGGTTAAGATTCGCGATAAAGAAATCCGCACCAAACTTACCTACGAAAGCTTATCTGGCACCACGGTTCAAAAAGTCTCATTGCCACAATTTACCGATCATGGCGATCTCCTGAAATGGTTAATGCTAGAGAACCTCCCCGGCACCTTCCCTTACACCGCAGGCGTGTTCCCATTTAAACGCGAAGGCGAAGACCCCACCCGCATGTTCGCTGGTGAAGGCGACGCCTTTCGCACTAATAATCGTTTTAAAAAACTCTCTGAGCATTCCCCTGCCAAACGCTTATCGACAGCCTTTGACTCAGTGACACTATACGGGCAAGACCCTGCATTACGCCCCGACATCTACGGCAAAGTCGGCAACTCAGGGGTATCAATTGCAACATTGAATGACATGAAAGCCTTGTATGACGGCTTTGATTTATGTGACCCCACCACCTCAGTGTCAATGACCATTAACGGTCCCGCTCCGATGATCTTAGCCATGTTTCTGAACACAGCGATCGATCAGCAAGTGATGAAGTTCACGAATACCGAAGGACGTTCACCCAATGATTCAGAACTCGCCGGCCTTAAAACACTGGCACTGAAAAATGTCAGAGGCACAGTACAAGCCGACATCCTAAAAGAAGATCAAGGGCAGAATACCTGCATATTCTCAACCGAATTTGCTTTAAAAATGATGGGTGACATTCAGCAATATTTTACTGACCAACAAGTACGCAACTTCTACTCCGTATCAATCTCTGGTTACCACATCGCAGAAGCCGGTGCTAACCCGATCTCACAGCTTGCCTTTACCCTATCCAATGGCTTCACCTATGTAGAAACCTACCTAGCCAGAGGCATGAATATTGATGACTTCGCGGGTAACCTGTCATTCTTCTTCAGCAACGGCATGGATCCGGAATACTCCGTCATGGGACGCGTCGCACGACGCATTTGGGCCACCGCTATTCGCTACAAATACGGCGGTAATTCACGCAGTCAAAAACTGAAATATCACATCCAAACCTCGGGCCGCTCACTGCACGCACAAGAAATGGACTTCAATGATATCCGCACCACCCTGCAAGCACTGATCGCCATTTACGACAACTGCAACAGCCTGCACACCAATGCCTTTGACGAAGCGATCACGACACCTACCGAAAGCTCTGTACGCCGAGCACTGGCCATCCAATTGATCATCAATAACGAATGGGGTCTGACCAAAAACGAAAACCCGCTGCAAGGTGCATTCATCATCGAAGAGTTAACCGAGCTGGTCGAAGAAGCTGTGCTGCTGGAGTTTGAGCGAATTTCAGAACGTGGCGGAGTGCTTGGTGCAATGGAAACCGGTTATCAGCGTGGAAAGATTCAGGATGAATCCATGTCTTATGAGCATAAGAAACATGACGGTAGCTTGCCTATTATTGGGGTTAATACCTTTCTGAACCCTAATGGCCCTGAAACTTTTGATATCGAACTTGCGAGATCGACTGATGAAGAAAAGCAAAGTCAGATTAAACGTTTGGAAGCCTTCCAGAACGAACATCAGGATAAAACAGCGGAAGCGCTGCAACGCATACAACATGCGGCGATAAACGACGAGAATGTGTTTGTAGAACTTATGGAAGCCGTTCGCCACTGCTCACTCGGTCAAATCTCAGAAACTCTCTTCAACGTCGGTGGCCAATACCGCCGAAATATGTAGAATCCAGTATCCCTATGCTACACGCCATAAATAGTAGGCATCTGATTCATCAGAATAAGCGACTTCCGACCCTGTTTAATTGCGCAGCAATTCAATAGAGAGGCGGAGTGTTTATGATGAATCAGATGCCTACGAACCAAGGAACTAAAATGTCTTTCAAAAACATACTACTAGACCAAGCCGAACCCGGCATCTACGTACTCACCATCAACCGCCCTGAAAGCTACAACGCCCTAAACGCCCCAACCATCCAAGACATCAATGACGCAGTAACAATCATCGAAGCAGACACCAACGCCCGCGCCCTAATCCTAACCGGCGCAGGCGAAAAAGCCTTCGTCGCAGGCGCAGACATCAAAGCCATGCACAACCTAAACGGCATAGAAGCCCAGCGTTTCAGCGATCAAGGCATGAAAACCTTCCGCAAACTAGAACTCTTAGACATACCCGTTATTGGCGCAATAAACGGCTTCTGCCTAGGTGGCGGCTGCGAACTCGCTATGAGCTGCGATTGGATGATCGCAGCCGACACCGCCCAATTTGGCCAACCCGAAGTCAACCTCGGCGTCACCCCAGGCCTCGGCGGATCACAACGTCTAACCCGCTTAATTGGCCGTGCCCGCGCCATGGAATTAATCATGACCGGCAACACCATCAAAGCAGAACAAGCCTTAAATTGGGGATTGATCAATCATATCTACCCTGCTGATCAATTAATGGAAGAAGCCTTAAAACTTGCACGCACCATTGCTAAAAAAGGCCCACTCGCCATCAAACTCAGCAAGCAGCTGATCCAACGTGGACAAGATTTGGATCTTGATAATGCCTGCGCCTTGGAATCGCAGGCGTTTGGTTTAAGCTTCTCGACAGCCGATCAAAAAGAAGGTATGAAAGCCTTTATTGAAAAACGTAAAGCAGAATTTAAAGGTGAGTAAGATGAAAGTTGCAGAAGCTATCGCAGAGCGCCGCTCGATCCGCGCATTTAAGGATGACCCGGTACCTCAGGATTTACTCATGAGCATTTTAGAATCTGCACGTAATTCTGCCTCTAACTGTAATACGCAGCCTTGGCATTTAAGCATCGTTTCCGGTGATGCACGCGATAAATTAGCCAAAGCGCTAGTTGCTGAAGTTTCAAAAGGCAATCCGGCGAATGGGGCCTTTGTTTCAGGAATGACCGGGCTGAAGGGCACCTATAAAGAACGTCAATATGAATGTGCAGCCTGTCTCTACGGCACCATGGGCATCGGCCGGGAAGACAAAGCAGAGCGCAATGAACTGATGCTAAAAAACTGGGAGTTCTTTGGCGCACCGCACGTTGGCTTTATCTCCATGCCATTAACCATGGGGCCAACCAATGCCATTGATATCGGCATATACCTGCAAAGCCTGATGTTGTTATTCACTGAGAACGGCTTGGCATCCTGCCCGCAAGGTGCTTTAGCTATGTACCCCGACCCCATTCATGAGATTGCGCAAATACCAGAAGGCAATGGCGTAATCTGCGGTATCTCATTTGGCTATGCTGACGAATCTGCACAAATCAATAAAACGAAAACACCTAGAGATACGATTGAAAATACCGTAACGCTCGTTTCCTAAGTTGAAAATATTTACGGTAAAAGAAATACCAACGCTAAGTTGGAGCTCTCCCTCGCCCTATAATTTCCGCCCCAAATTGTTGAGCTTTTTCTACCTCAATTTAGGTTTGGTTTTATTTGGTTTAGCCGAAGCGTTACTCATTACCAGTAGTGCTGGTGTTAGCCCGTGGACGGTGCTTGCCCAAGGCATATCTGGTCATACCGACTGGAGTATCGGCTTTGTCACCATGATAATTAGTTTTGCCGTGTTAGCCCTCTGGATACCGCTGAAGCAAAAACCGGGCATGGGGACTATTCTGAATGCGTTGATCATCGCTTTTATGATCGACTTCTCAATTGTGCTACTGCCGCATCCTGAAACGCTTTTCTGGCAGATCCTTCAAGCAGCTATTGGGGTCGGTATTATTGGAATTGCCTCAGGAATTTATCTCACCGCCAATCTTGGCGCGGGCCCCAGAGATGGCTTAATGAAGGGGTTGCAGGAAAAAACCGGCTTTCCCATTGCTTATATTCGTATTGGGATTGAAGTTAGCGTTGTCTCGATTGGTTGGTATCTTGGCGGGGTTGTCGGTGTTGGGACGCTACTGTTTGCGTTTGGGGTTGGGCCTTGTGTTGCGATGGGAATATTATTTGTACGAAAGTTTCTTTGATTATTTTTCAACTGCCTCCGACCCTGTCTGGCAATTTAAAAACTTGCATTCGTATGCAAACCATTTAGTATAAAGCATTCAACCAACGGTTATGGAGGAGTCATGTTATTTAACCGCAGATCTTTCCTGGTTGCTGGCCTTACCGCAGCCTTCTCGTTAGCTATACCCTCATTTGCATCCGCAGATGACATGAAATACGGCCTGTTACCTGACAAGCCTTTCAATGGAACCAAACTCAATATTCTCTCAGTCGTCACGCCACAGTTCGATGGCTTGATGCTTCGAGATAAAGAATTCACAGCAATGACAGGCATCGAAACCGAATGGACATTCATTCCATTTGGCTCCCTACAGGAGAAAATCGCTGCTGAAGGTGTCGCCGCCAACGGGGCATATGATGTCGTGAATTTTCTGGATAGCTGGGGGCCGCCAAACTCACACTGGCTTGTTCCTATTGACGATTTAATGAAGCGCGACGGCATTTCAATGGATCGTTACCCGGCAGCCTTTGCCCGCTCCGCACAGTTCCAGGGGAAAACTCTTGGCTTCCCACTGCGCGCACATCCACAACTGATGTTCTATCGCAAAGACTTAATTCCGGAAGCTCCCAAAAGCTGGGAAGAAATTATCGAAGTGGGCAAGAAGCTGAAGGAAAGCAATCCTGACATTGCACCGCTGGCCTTGTACTACAACAATGACGGTAACCGTCAGAACCTGTTTATCTGGCTGAACTTCCTATGGGCCTCAGGTGGTGATATTTTTAATGATGACTGGACAGCGGCCTGGGCTTCAGAAGCTGGCATTAAAGCCACTGAAGACTATATCGCTTTGCACACAACGCATAAGGTGACCAATCCAAACTCCTTGGCGTTCGTTGAACAGGATGCGCGTCAGTCTTTCATGCAGGGTAAATCAGCGATGATCCCGGTTTGGTGGTGGGCGTATTCAGGTTTCTATAATCCTGATAGCTCGACGCTAAAGAAAGAGCAGGTTGCCTTTGCCGGTATGCCAACGTATCAGGGAAAAACCAAATCGTACGCTATTTCTATGCCATTCTCGATTTCGAAATACTCGAAAAATCAAGATGCATCCTGGGAGTTTCTCAAGTGGTTATCCAACCCCGATATGGACAAGGCGAACGCCATCGTGCGCGAAGTTGGTGGCAAGAAGATCGTTAACAACGTGGTTACGCACATTACTTCCTTACAAGATGAAGAAGTTAATAAAGCCAATGACGGTATTCAGGCGGCTGCTTGGGAATCTTTGAAAGCTTCTGACATTATGCCTCAGATCGAGGAATGGCCTGAGGTTGGCGACATCCTTTCTGCGGCTATTGCTAAGGCTGCGGGCGGCGGAAATGTTAAGGAATTGATGACAGCTGCTGCTGCACAGTCAGATAAGATTCTGAAGCGAGCTGGACGTATTAAGTAAGTTCTTTGTCTCGTATATTCTCATGTAGAGAATTGGTTCTGCTCGGCTTCCCGCTGAGCAGAACCAACTGATGCATTATCAATTCAAACATACCAAGCTGACTGTTCTTTACTTACGAACCGGGCTTTCCAACCATGCGCGATAATAAGCTTAAATACTTACTGGTGTTACCAGCGGTACTCGTTGTATTCGCCACGGCTGTTTGGCCGCTGGTCGAGTCACTACGCTTATCGTTTACGGTGGGGCGTCTTACCAAACCCAATTTCCCTCAAGGTTACTTGGGTTGGGAGAACTATACTTGGGCGTTTATGGAAGAACCCGCTTTCTGGAATTCTGTCGAAGTGACGGTGGTATACACTCTGGTCACGGTTGTCTTAACCACCCTGATAGCACTTGGTTTGGCCATGTTACTAGCGCCGGGTGGGCGTTTTCGTGGCGGCGTGCAAACCTTATTGATACTGCCCTTTGCGATGTCGCCTGCACTTATCGGCGTGTCATTTCGCTTCATGTTTAACCCAGAGTTTGGTTTGTTCGATGCCTTCTTTGGCATTGTCTTGCCACCACTGGCTGACATCAGCTGGCTCTCTGACCCAACACTGGCATTTGTGGTTTGCGTCATGGCTGACGTCTGGGGATGGATACCGTTTTTGACACTAGTACTGATTGGCGGATTGGCATCAATACCCCAAGATACCATTGAAGCCGCTCAGGTTGATGGTGCCTCAGGTTGGCGGGTGTTTAAGGACATCACCCTACCCCAGCTATTACCAGTCTTGGCGGTCGTATTGATTTTAAAAGCAATTTTCTCACTAAAGACGTTCGATCAAATTTACATGCTAACCAATGGCGGGCCAGGTACTGCAACGCAAACCCTGAGTCATTACATTTATTTTAGCGGCATGAAATACGGACAAATCGGTTACTCCGCCTCAGTGGCTTGGGTGATGGTGATACCCATGGTGTTGCTGACCTTTTTATATGCCAAATTTGTATTTCAGAAGAGGTAACGGGATGAGCAACAATCTGCACACTCTTCACAGGGGGGGAATATGACGGGTAAACAAAAAAAACAGTTCTGGAATGCCATCCAAATCACGCTGATATTGATCGCTGCCTTCATCATGCTAATCCCCATCATCTGGATTTTCCTAGCCGCGTTTAAAACGCATGTCGATGTGTATCAGCTGAAACTATTTTTTACACCAACGTTTGAGAATTTCGGAACAGTGTTTGACTCGCCCTATCACTTAGGTGACAAATTAATTAATTCGACGATTGTTGCCGGAGTAACGGTGCTATTTGCGATCCCGATTGCAACCTGTGCCGCCTACTCCTTCTCACGGTTTCGATTGAGGTTTGAAACCAGTATGCTGGTCATGATTCTGGCGACACAGTTCGTACCTGCCGTAGTCATCATCCTGCCCTTTTTTGTGATGTTTCGTGACCTTGGACTGCTGGACACCCGGCTTGGTTTGATTCTGGTAAATCTGGCAATTGTCATGCCGTTCGCCATCTGGATGATTAAGGGGTTTATCGACGGCATACCGCTTGAAACAGAAGAAGCCGCCATGGTTGATGGTTCGACTCGCATGCAAGTAATACGCAATATCGTGCTGCCAATGGCTGCACCTGGTCTATTCACCGCCGGTATTTTCTGTTTCATCATTGCCTGGAATGAGTTTTTATTCGCGCTAATCCTCACCAACAAAGATGCCGTTACACTGCCAATTGGGCTGGCACTGTTTAAAGCCGAGGAAGGCGATTTGTGGAATCTATTGTCAGCCGCAGGAATCATAATCATGCTGCCAATGTTTATATTAGCCCTGATTATTCGTAAGTATTTTGTACAAGGCATGACGATGGGAGCAGTCAGATAATGGCACAAGTCCTACTGAAAAATATCACTAAACGCTGGGGTGATTTCATTGGTGTAGACAATCAATCGCTAGATGTCGCCGATAAAGAATTCTTAGTGCTACTCGGCCCATCAGGTTGCGGCAAAACCACCACCATGCGTATGATTGCCGGACTGGAAGAACCCACTTCTGGTGAGGTTTGGATTGGCGATCACGTGGTTAATGATGACCTGCCAAAAGATCGCGATGTGGCAATGGTTTTCCAGAATTATGGTCTATATCCTCACATGACCATTTACGACAATATCGCCTACCCACTCAAAGTGCGCGGCACACCGAAAGCTGACATCAAACCGCGCGTAGAAAAGGCTGCTGAGCAAGTCGAGCTGACCGAATTCTTACACCGCAAACCAAAAGCCTTATCGGGCGGACAGCGCCAGCGTGTAGCCTTAGCGCGAGCGATTGTGCGTACGCCTAAAGTCTTTTTAATGGATGAGCCATTATCCAATCTGGATGCTAAACTGCGGGTCACCATGCGTGCCGAGCTCAAGCATTTATCGAGACAATTACAGATCACCACCGTCTACGTTACTCATGACCAAATCGAAGCCATGACACTGGCGGATCGAGTGGCAGTGATGGAAAAAGGCATCATCCGTCAACTCGGCACACCCGATGAAATCTACAATGACCCATCGAATTTATTCGTGGCAGGGTTCATTGGTTCGCCGGCCATGAATCTGATTAATGGCTCAGTGCGGGAAGGCTATTTCATAACTACGGGCGGCACGCAGTTGGTGAAAGTTGGCGGTGGCGATCGCACAAAAGTCATACTGGGCGTGCGTGCTGAAGATGTAGCGATTCATGAGCCGGGGCAAGGCGATATTGATGTACCGGTTTATGCCTACGAAAATACTGGTGAGAGTGTCATGCTGACGCTGCAATTTGGCGAGCAGCGAATTATTGCTAAAGGGGATCGTCATTTACGTAAAGATATGGATGACATTGTCGGGCTAACGGTGAACCCGGATCATTTGTATCTGTTCGATTCTGATACTGAAGAGCGTATTCGCTATTGATCTATATTGATGAACACTCACAGGGAAAGCTATGACACCGCTGGTTTTACTCCCGGGAATGATGTGCGATGCCCGCCTATTTTCACCGCAAATCGCTGCTTTCTCTACCGAACGTGCGGTGCAGATTGCTCCTTTAACTCAGCATAAAACAATGGAAGCATTAGCTAGGTCCGTATTAGATACCGCGCCACCACAGTTCGCGCTAGCAGGTCTATCCATGGGCGGGTTGGTGGCGATGGAAATTATGCGTCTAGCGCCTGAACGCGTGACGCATCTGGCCTTGATTGATACCAATCCCAAAGCAGAGCTACCAGAAGTAAGCGCGCGCCGTGAGCCACAGATTGCCAAAGTTCAAGCTGGGCAATTACGTCAGGTTATGCGTGATGAAATGAAACCGAATTATCTAAGTGATGGGCCAAATCAAGGGGCGATTTTAGATTTGTGTATGGCGATGGCCGAGGCATTGGGGTCGGAAGTTTTTGAGCGTCAATCACGCGCTGTCCAGCATCGTAGTGATCAGCAAGATACGCTGCGACAGGTGAAGGTTCCTACACTAATAATGTGTGGTGAGGATGATACTTTGTGTCCCTCGGAAAGACATCAGCTGATGCATGAGCTGGTTGATGGTTCGACATTAGTCATTATTCCGGGTGCTGGACATTTACCGACGTTGGAGCAACCTGAGCTATCAATCGAAGCGCTGACACAATGGCTTTTGAGTATAAACTGAGACGCAATACCTAAGCAGTACCAGAAGGCGTGACTGGAAACGATACGCTGAACATAGCACCCGGGAACTTAGCAATGGTCTGATCTTTTGATTGCGAGTTGAGTTGCCGATTTTTCACTGCAACTTTCCCACCCATGCTGGTAATCATCTGATGTACCAACGATAAACCGATACCGGTACCGACCGTATCACGCGTCAGTTCATTTTCACTTCGATAAAATAATTCAAAGATTGCCTTCATTTGCTGCTTATCAATGCCCGGACCAAAGTCGCTAACCGTGAATTGAATTGCATTATCCGCCGTGTTGTTGACACCCAAAATCACTTCTTTACGCTCTGCTTTGACCGAGAACTTGATGGCATTATCCACCAGATTAATCATCACCTGCATTAGCCAATCCCGGTCAACTGAGATACTGGTCTCTTTTATCGCATCATCTGTTTCAACGGTCAGTTTGAAATTGGCCATTTCTAGCTGTGAGGCAATTTTAGAGTGAATTTCTCGCACTAGCTCATTCACGTTGCAAGGGCTAAGCTCCGGCAGCTGCTCATTGCGGTTCATACGCGCTAATTGCAGCACATTGTTAATCAGTCGGCTCAAGCGCTCACTTTCATCGTAGATAAAATCATAATAACTACGTTTCTTTTCTTCAGATGCCCAGCCCTGTTTGAGTATTTCACCATACATACGAATGGAGGTGAGTGGCGTTTTTAATTCATGACTAACCGCAGACACAAAGTCTTGCTGCTGGTTTGCCAGGTTGATTTGTTTGATTCCCAGTCGATGCATTAAATAGAAACCACCAATTAACACACTGGCCATAATCAATGACAGCCAAAGTATCACCCGTCCACCAGGGCCTGCGGGGAGATCAGTAATGCTGTAGATCATTTGCAAATCACTGAATGGGTCAGATAAGCGAACTTGGTAAAGCTCCTCCCCGGTCATTGCCTTAGATTTAATTGCATTAACCTTTGAGTCATTGTCCGAATATATCTTTGTCAGTACATTTCCTTGGTAGGCAATGAACACATTGCTCATTTCTGACAAACTGGTACTAGAGAATTCATCACGAATTAACGATAGAAATCCCTCCTGCTCAATCAATAGCCCTTGTGTAAAGCGCTGCCCGTTTAGCCAGACTTTTCTAAACAATACAAAATGACCACTGTCTAGCTGACTGAATTCAAAAGGACCAATATCACCTTCAAACGTACTAATACGCGATCTTCCTATCGGCGCAGCCAAAGCAGGCTTTGGAGCAGCGGTTGGCTCTTTGCCTGTCCGAGAAGATTGTGCAGGGCTTGATCTAGCAGCGTTTTGGTGTACCTGCTGACGTTTTTTTTGTTCAGTTGCCCTCTCATCTAGCTGTTCATTTTTTAGCTGTTTGCTTTTTTGCTGGTAGTTTTGCTGGTAGTTTTGCTTCAAGGCAATGTCTTCGACTCGGGTATAATTATTCTTACTGGCAATTTGGTTACTGCGCTCTTTGAGTTTTTCAAAAGCGACCGACGGTTGCGCTGAAGAAAATGCCTCATCCCTACTTTGATCTTTCGCCGCAGTGCCTGATGTAGCTGCAACGCTACTATCTGACAAAGCAATACTGTCAGACATCACCGACTCTGCCTCAAATGACTCTTCCTCGAGCGACAACCCCTGAATCTGAATGGAGGGTAACTCCTCAGCAGACCTGGTTCTTCGGTCTACGCTTTCCCGACTCAATGCTTTAGTACTCTCTGCTGCACCCTGCCTCATTTCACGATTCAGGGTCTCAGTATTAACTGCTGGAAGTGTTTCTCTTACGAGTTTATTGGTTACCAGAATCTGCTGTAGCTGATCTCTAACCGCCACGCGTTGATTAAATTCCTGCAAATCATCAATATAGTTGCCATCGGTAGGTGGCACCAAAGGGCTCGTTAATTGACCCAAAGCATCGACCTGAAAATAGCCAATCACTCCGGGAATAGGAGACTCAATCGGAAAATTAGACAGAGGCGAACGTTGAATAATCCGGGTGTTTTCATCTGCCCTATTCAAGAAAGCATAGTCAGTAAGTGGACGTTTGTCTTCATCTGCTACCAGCCTGGCCATGCGGGCATCGATACGCTGAGAAAGCTCTGACGCCATCTTCTGGTATTGATGAAAGGTTTCCCACTTCAAGCGGCTATAGGACTGCTGTATCAGCAGTGCAGCAGGCAGTAGTAGCGCTAAAAAAAACAGCAATAACCAGAGCCGAAGTCGTTGCTTATCCATCGGTACCCGACATGCTAACTAGCTTATAACCTGCCCCTCTCACCGTCACTAAAAACTCAGGTGTTGCCGAATCCTTTTCAATTTTACGTCGTAATTTGGCGATGTGAATATCGACAGTACGGGTTTCCAAATCAAGATCATCAGCGTAGCCCCAGACCTTATGCAGTAGCTCATCACGCGACACCGGACGCTGTGAATTCGCCTCAAGGTATTGCAATAGATCGATTTCACGACGCGTAAATGTGAGGGCTTCATTCCCAACCTTACCAGACATATTGATGCAGTCGATTTCAGTAGCATCATCCAGGATTATTTTTTCATTCTGTGGGGTGTCGCTAGCAGTACGGCGTAACACTGCCTGAACACGCAACACTAGTTGTGCCACTGAAAACGGTTTAGCCACGTAGTCATCAGCCCCCAGTGACAGACCTTTAATTATATCTTCATCACTACTTTTGGCGGTCAGCATGATAATCGCTTGTTCACGACTCTGCGCCCTGACACGGTTGCAGATTTCAAAGCCGTCCACTCCCGGCAGCATCACATCAAGCAAGATCAGACCAAATGCCCCACTGAGTGCTTTATCCAAACCAACGTCTCCATTCTCAGCAAAATCCACCTCGTAGCCATGATAAATAAACACATCAATAAGCCCGGTACGAATGGCGGGCTCGTCTTCTACGATAAGTATTTTTGTGTTCTGTGACATGTTGAGTTCCAGATAATTTGGCCAATCTAGTCTATCAATGCTTTAGCGCAGGAATGTAATTTTTTTGTAAAACGATCCGTGAAAGTTTTTACAAAACTGTGCCTATTTTGAAAAAGTGAGAGTACCTACACTGACTCCATCGAAATTACTTTTCACTCAAATATAAACCAAAAACGGAGTTACCATGAACCCATTAAACTTAAATCGTAAACTACTAACAGTTAGCGCACTAGCACTATTCACTAGTATTGCTCTACAAGGCACTTTGAGTGCCAAAGAGATATCTGCCGAGAGAGCTCCTCCCCGACCAATCCAAGCACCGATTAAAGTGCCTGTCGCACCAAAACCAGGTGAAGCCATCAACCAACCCAAGATTGAGGTAGTCTTTGTACTAGACACCACTGGCAGCATGAGCGGTTTAATCAAAGCGGCCAAAGAAAAGATCTGGTCCATCGCCGGTACCATGGCTCAGGCTCAAACGGCTCCACAAATTAAAATGGGCTTGGTGGCTTATCGCGATCGTGGTGATGCTTACGTCACCCAGACACTTGACCTCTCAGATGATTTAGACTCCATGTATTCCAGACTGATGGACTATCGTGCAAACGGCGGTGGTGATGGCCCGGAAAGTGTCAATAAAGCTTTGTATGATGCCGTACATAAGATGTCATGGAGTCAAGATCAGAACACCTATAAAGTGGTTTTTCTAGTCGGGGACGCGCCGCCACATATGGATTATCAAAACGATGTTCACTACCCTGAAACGATTAAAATCGCTAGAGATAAAGGGATTGTTACCAACGCCATTCAGAGTGCCACTAATACTCAAACAACCCGTACCTGGCAGCACATCGCAAAACTCGGAAAAGGCAATTATTTTCAGGTAGAGCAATCTGGAAATGCAATCGCCATTGCCACACCTTACGATGACGAGTTAGCAAAGCTATCCAGCAAGATGGATAAAACACGCATTTACTACGGCAATGCGCAGGAAAAACGTAAGCAAGAAGAAAAAGTGGCCGCCAGCAAGAAACTGCACCGCGACTCCAGCAAGGCTTCTCAAGCACGAAGAGCGACGTACAATGCTTCTGCTAGCGGTAAGCGAAACTTCCTTGGTGACAAAGAATTAGTAGCAGAAGTAGTGGCTGGCGATGTCGCACTTGAAAGCATTGAAACGGAAGCACTACCAATAGAAATGCAGGCAATGAAACCTTCCGTGAGGCAGTCTTATATCAAAGAAAAAGCTGAGATTCGTCAGCAACTGAGCAAACAAATAAAATCCCTCGCACAGAAACGCGATGCCTACCTTAAGCAGAAAGTCGCAGCGTCTGGATTAGAAGAAAGTTCATTAGATGCACAGATATTTGATGCAATCCGTGAGCAATCAGCAGAAAAAGGCCTGGTTTATGACAGGAAAGACATGAAGTACTGAGCAAGCTGCTTTGGAAGTGATTGAGATTTATCAACTTCTGTATCACCCATGCATAAAAATAACCGCCGAGGCGGTTATTTTTATTAAGGATACTGACAACAAAAATTTAGCCAGTACTGAAACTTAGCTTTCTAAGGTGTTTGAAATCGTATCGACCTTCGCCATGGTTGCGTTTTGCACCATCGTATCAAAGATGTGCGCAAATAAGCAGAACGACGAGCTTGAGGGCGTTCTACTTTTTCCAAAACATAATCCTGAGTAGCGGCTAATAAATCGTCACTAGATAATTCTTGGGTAAGCTGTTGATTCAAGTCTTGTATCAGTGCTTGTTCGCCGTTGGCAAAAGCGCCCTGACAAAGCATTAGGGACGTAATTATTGCTAATGAAGCAAAGATTTTTTTCTTCATGGTATGACACTCATTTTGTTATTAAGGGTATGTCGTTTAAATTGGGGGTCGACATATTTTTTCAGAGTACCCCTACAGTATAGAGGTACTCTGAAAGATATTGCTTAAAAATCTGACCGATGGCTAACCCATTATAAATTAGCCTGAAGTTTTATAGCATCTTGATGACCAGCAGCCACAGCCTGCTGAATCCAGAACTTAGCATCACCCTGTTGGTTTTTCTTATCCAACAAAATCAATGCCAATTGGTACTGTGCATCAGGTTGACCCTGCTTTGCAGCCCGAAGATACCACTGTTCAGCTTTTGCCAAATTAATGCCGACCTTGCCTTCATAACCTGTCTGATAGAGCTGGCCGAGAAGTAGCTGAGAATTTTTCAAGCCCGAAGCCGCAGCACGCGTAATTAGGTTAAGCGCTTTCTTGGTATTCGCAGCAACCTGCTCACCCAGTAAATACTTAATACCCAAATTTTGCTGTGCATTCGAATTACCAAGATCAGCTGCAGTGGTGTACCAACGAATTGCCACATCATTATTTGCAGGAACGCCATCACCTCTTTCATGCATTAGTGCAAGATTGAAATGTGCACCCGCAACATTTTTCTTAGCCGCTTGGTTAAACCAATGATGAGCAGCTTTTGTGTCTCTAGCTACATTCTGTCCTTTCAGGTATTGCATACCAAGCTGAAACTGGGCTTTTTCATGACCGCGAGTCGCCGCGCGATTAAACCAGTGAATTGCTTGTGGCGGGTTACTGGAAACATTAACTGATTGACTATTCATCATAGTACCAAGCACAAACTGAGCTTCCAGATCGCCTTGTATTGCAACAACCTGCATTAGTTGGCGGGCACGCTGTAGATCATTAAACGGTGCCTGTTCGCCACTGTATAACAAGGCTAAGTTGAAATGAGCATCGCGGTGACCCTGCTGAATCGCGACTTCATAGTAATGCTTGGCTCGACCAAAGTCTTTTTGAACGCCCAAACCAGCTTCATACAGAGCAGCCAGTTCATAAGCTGCCTGCGGGTGACCCTGTGCCGCCGCTTTATCGAGCCAATTAATACCTTGTGCAATCTGATTTTGTTTGATTAAGGTGCGGCCTTTAGCAAACAACTGCTCAGCCGCTTGACTAGGTTGTGTTACACCAATCGTGGTGCGCGTTTCAGCAGAAGAAACGACAGGAAGACTCGTCATAAGCCCAAGCAGCATTGCCTGAGTCAAACGTAAAGTAGAAAGTTTCATATATAAACCCCAAGTTATTTTTATTATGAAATAGTACAATTACTGTACAGGCTTTAGGGCTTAGTGTAAACAATTGGGATAGCTGGTTGTCGCGAATAAAGCGTCCACCTCACACTATTCGATGAACGGTTGAACCCCACCTTATTTGCGACCGCAAAAGCGTCAGCGAGACTGCAACGCTTCCCAAGACACTTCCACCTCGCCTGCTTCACCCGCAACATAAGCAGAATCACCAGTAATAGTTACAGACAACTCCATCGTACGTTGTACCAACGCGGCTAATGCCTCAATCTTGTCCCAAGGGAATCGATAAATAGATGCTTCTAATCGGCGAAATTTAGATTCGCCTTGCGACCACCAAACGTCAGATTTCGTGTTAAAGCTGTAGACTTTAACGGTTTGAGAGCGATTGCAGGCTTTCTTAACACGCTCAGCTGACGGTTCACCCACATCAATCCAGAGCTTGGTTTGCTCGTCCAGAGTCCGCACCCAAAGATCAGGCTCCTCGACCTCATCCAGACCCTTAGTTAACTCAATGCCTTCTTGCGCATTGATACAGTAGGCCAGCACCCTAACCATCATACGTTCCAGCGTTTCAGAGGGGTGTAGGGCAATCGTTAGACTAATGGAATCATAGTAGTCGCGCTCCAGATCAGACAATGAGATTCTTGCTTTGTAGATAGTTGGTTTGATCGCCACGTCAACCTCGTTGAATTTAGCAAATTCACACTAAACACAGAATGTGCTTAGCAATTGCCGTGGCGTAGGGTAGCAGAGCTTAGTGTTTAGGCAAACCAGTTATATGTGTACAGAGATGATGTATCAATGGTTAAAACGTATAACTGATAAGCAGTTTTTACAGGCTGAAATTTGCTGAAGCACTCCCCGCTAAATTTGTTACAATCCCTCTCTTTTCAAATACTGGATTAATACCTTGAGCAACCGCGTTACTTATCGACCGCTGCTTTCTTATCGGTATGCTTATCGGTTCGCTTGTTGATGGCTTTTCGCTATTACAAACCGAAAGATCGCATCAATAAGCTCAGTGATTATTTCGAATTGCTCGATCCCTTATTTCATTACGCCAATGGTTTTACTGAAAGCGAATTTCTGGAAAAAATTCAAGCCACCAAAGGCTCAGCGGCGCCTGAAAATGACTACATCTTCCAGCAATTACTCAACTACCGATTAATCGAAGAAACCAATGACTTTGTGCCTCGCTATGTCTTGTCGCTGCCCTATCGCGAGTTTTTAGAATACCTGTATCAGGAATCTCAACCCGTTAACTCAGCAATCATTCAAGGTTATATCACCACCTTGGAAAATCGTATTGATGATCTAAAAAAAGCCTACGATGACAACTCTGAAGCACTCACCTTAAGGTTTTTAAAACGGCTGGAACGTGAGATTAATAACATCGGACAAACCTCCTCACGAAACCGTCTCGGCGTCATTAACGAGGTGCGTAAGCTCAAACTCAACGATGATAATCTGAGCTATAAAGAGCGACTATCAGAAGCCAATCGGCTGTGGGATGAGTACTTAGAGCCCTTAAGAGAAATGATTTCTCCGCAGGGTTCGTTTGGCCTGATCATGGATCGGCTCAAGCAAATCCTGGAGATTGGCGAAGCCAAGTTTACCGGCCAAACCGAGCTACGCCAGCTGTTCCTACAGGGTCGTGCCAGACGTATTCAGCTCAATGAGCAGACGCGTCTGGACTTAAACGAAGCCCAG